>JAAHTG010000144.1_pt5 | contig 13659 bp, 17 predicted proteins | sample 6116081 | NCBI WGS metagenome assembly JAAHTG01 (sample SAMN13939989, study PRJNA603662) | sponge metagenome | isolation source: marine sponge | host: Mycale hentscheli | place: New Zealand | collected 2005 | reverse complement strand
AAATGCCAATAAAAAAACACAATCCATTTAAAATAGTCCAAATGTTTGAAGAAGAGGTTGCCGAATATACAGGCTCCCCATATGCGGTCTCAGTAGACAGTTGCACTAATGCTTTATTTCTCACATGTAAGTACTTAGAGGTGAATGAGGTTACAATACCATCCCAAACATATTTATCTGTACCTATGAGTATAATGCAAGCTGGGGGTGAGGTTATATTTGATAAAACTGTGGACACAAATCACTGGCAGGGAATATATCAACTAAAACCTTACCCAATATATGACTCGGCTAAGAGATTTACATCCAACATGTATAAAAGTGGAACCTATATGTGCTTGTCTTTTCATATCAAAAAATCGTTAGGAATTGGTAAAGGAGGTATGATATTAACTGATAATATTGATGCGGTAAAATGGTTTAAAAAAGCTAGATACGAAGGTAGAAGTGAAAAGTTTTATAAGGACGATAACATTAATTCTATGGGTTGGAATATGTATATGACCCCTCAAGAAGCGGCTCATGGGTTATCATTAATGCAAAATTACCCTGAGACCTCTAATGATATCATGGAAATAAATGGTTATAGAGACCTAACAGAATTTGACTTGTTTAAAAAATGTAAAACCATAACATCTTGATAGATATATGAGTCTAATTGTAAGTATTATTTAATTACACCTTAATTTAAATAGATTTACATTAACTAAAAAAGAACTAAACTTTAAAAAAAATTACATGCCATACAAAGTAGTTAAAAAAGAGGAGATAAAGAGTATAATCGGTAAAGTTTCAAGAAAAAAATTCTTATCAGAAAATCAAAAAGAATATTATAATCACTTAATAGATAATGAAATTACAATTTGTTCAGGACCTGCAGGTGTAGGTAAATCTTATGTGGCTATGAGAGCGGCCATAGATTTATTAATGGACGAAAGTAATTCATATGAAAAGATTATAATAGTTAGACCGGCGGTTGAAGCTGAAGAAAAATTAGGTTCATTACCTGGTAATTTGGAAGAAAAATTAGACCCGTACATATTCCCATCTTATTATCTCTTAAATAAAATCATAGGGAAGGAGTCTAGAGAAAAACTAAAACAGAATGATGTTATTGAAGTGTTTGCATTAGCTTACATGAGAGGGATGAATATTGATAACTCTATCTTGATATTTGAAGAGTCTCAAAACTCAACTCCGTCACAAATGAAATTATTACTTACCCGTATAGGATTTAACTCTAAATTTTTCATATCGGGGGATGTTGAACAGACCGATAGATATAGAGATAAGACTCAGTCGGGATTATATGACGCACTAAATCGTTTTCGAGAAATAGAAAAAATTGGTGTTTTTGAGTTTGAGAATAAGGATATTATAAGGAATCCTTTAATAAGTAAAATTTTAGATAAGTACGAGTAAAATGAAAATTGCATTCGATTTAAATGGAGTAATAAGAGACGTTTTTTTAAAAACTGAACAGGTTTATACCAAATACTATTTGGAAGAAAAAGACGATGAGGTTGTCTCAGAATATAACGAGGATACCGAACAGTGGGAAGAAAATAGTACTGAGGACGATTTTGAATATGGTATAAATCTTCCTGTAACCTCTATGGATTTAATCAATCATTTTAAGTTCAGGACTTCTGATGAGTTATATAACTTTTTTTATGTCGATTTTCCTATGAATATTTTTGGACACAGTCCATCAATAAGTGGGAACACTTTTAATATTCTCAATGATTTATATATCGATTACAGAGAAGATAATGAAATATATATAATCTCAGATGAGATTGGGAAATCTAAACCCTCAACATTATTCTTCTTATCCAAATACGGATGTCTAATCGAGAATATAAAATTTTATTCTAAAACAACTTTAGTGGATACTTTCAATGAGTTTGATGTTATGATTACATCAAACCCTGACTTCTTATCAAGAGAAGATATTAATAAAAAAATCATAAAGATTAATACAACATATAATCAAGATTATAACACAGACTTTATGATTGATGATATTTCAGAGGTTAATAATATACTTAAAAAAATAATTTAACAATGTTAGAAGTATTAGGTGAACTATATTATATAGACTTGGATAGTGTCAGTAGTACTATTGACATGAAAAGAGATGAATTTTCGGGAGATACCGAACAAACTATTAACTTAGTTTCGTTTGAAGTAATAAAAATGATGTTAGAAATAATAATGACGGAAAGGGATGAAGTTGATAATAATTTGGGTGTCACTAATATAAAAGACTTAAGTATTCCTTTTAAGATAGCATTTAATACATTATTAAAACATCAAATATTAAAACATTTATAAAATGAATGAAGAAACAATATTAAAAGTAGAACAATCTGTTAAAAACTTATCAGATAAAAATTGTCGTATTTACTTTTTGTGTCAAGACACAAAAGGAAATGCAAAAGCGGGAGTTAGAATGATATATGACATGGCATTAACTCTTAAAGATAATGGATTTAATACCATTATAATGCACGAGAAAAACGACTACACCGGAGTGGAGTCTTGGATGGGTAAAGAATACTCAGAACTACCACATTCATGTATTGAGAATCAAGACTTAAAGGTTTCCCCTGAAGATTTCATTGTAATACCTGAAGTTTATGGACATGTTATGGAGCAGATATCAAAATTGTCATGTGCAAAAATTGTATTATGTCAATCATATGACCACATGTTAGAGACTTTACAACCTGGTACGTCATGGACAAGTCATGGGTTTAATAAATGTATTACAACTAATGAAGCGCAAAAAGACTATATTAAAGACATTATGAAAAATGTTAGTTTTGATATTGTAGAACCTTTAATAGGTGGTGAGTATGAACCTAAAACATTACCATCTAAACCTATAGTATCTATACATACGAGGGAGCAGAGAGACACGATGAAAATAATAAAAACCTTTTATCTTAAGTATCCACAGTATAGATGGATTACATTTAGAGATATGAGGGGGTTAACACCTGAAGAGTTTTCTGAATACTTAAAAGACTCATTTGTGTCTGTATGGGTCGATGACACCTCAGGTTTTGGGACATTTCCCTTAGAATCTATGATAACAAGGACACCTGTAATAGGTAAAGTACCTAACCTAAAACCAGAGTGGTTAAGTGACGACAATGGTGTTTGGACATATGAACAAAACAACATTCACGATATTTTAGCCGAATTTATTCAAAATTGGTTGGAGGATAATATTAATGAAGAGTTATATGATAAGGGTTTTGAAATGGGTAAAAAATACAACGATAAGGAACTATTCACCGAAAAGGTAACCTCGTTGTTTGAGACCTACATTTCCCAAAGAAAGGAGGTTTTTGAGAGTCAGTTAGAAAAAATAAAAGTTGAAGAAGAAGGATAAAAAAATGGAAAACTTAAATATATCAGTAGTATTACCAATAGAGTCATCAAAACATAAAGGTTTTGACTTACTGTTTAAATCATGTATTACATCAATTATAAATCAGGTTAGGGTATGTCCCAAAAGAGGTCAATGTGTTGAGGATATAGAATTAGTTCTCGTTCATTCAGGTGAAGAGGATTTAGAATCCTATATTAATGAATTTGATTTTAGTGGGTTAACCACAAATATTGTACATAACACGGGAGATACGGATTTCTGTAGTCAAATAAATTTGGGTGTTGAAAGGTCAACTAACGAATGGGTAAGTCTTTTTGAGTTCGACGATGAATATTCTAGTATATGGTTTAAAAATGTATCTAGATATATCGACGCATATCCAGATGTTAAGGCGTTTTTACCATTAGTGGTTGACACAGATGAGAAAGGAGTTTTTGCAGGATTCACAAATGAAGCAACTTTCGCAGCTAATATGAACAGTGAGATTGGATACCTAACTAATGAAGTTTTATTAAACTATCAAAACTTCCAAACGAGCGGAATGGTTTTTAAGAAATCATTATTTGAAGATTTTGGTGGATTTAAAAAGTCCATGAAATTAACATTCGTATATGAGTTATTACTTAGACTGACTTATAATTCTACACCTATTATGACCATACCTAGAATTGGTTATAAACACTCCAATATGAGGGAAGGTTCAGTTTTTTGGGATTATAAGTTCGGTAGTAATCCATTAACTCAGGACGAAGTTGCATTTTGGATTGATTTGGCTAAAAAAGAACATTTCTTTAAGGAAGATAGAAATATAAAGTTTGAATTAAGTGAGGTTTAATGATTCTTACGGGAGAAACTTCCCTTACAGGGGATACAGCCCTTACAGGGGATACATCCCTTACAGGTGATACTGTAGACTCCGAGGGCAAAAAAAAACGAGGGAGGAAGGCAAAATCCCAAAACTATTTTGATGTCAGGGAGGAGAGAGCTGTAAGAATGTTTCTTACGGCTTCTACGTGGAATGAAAAAAATCAGATATATAACGAGTTTTTAAGAGCGCCTTTAGATAAAATGATTGAGTCTATTATTAGACGATATAAATTATATAGAAAAAATATGGATTTTATTGATATCCATAACGACACTCATTCATTTCTGATGACTAAGGTTGAAAAATTTAAGCCCGATAAGAATAAAAAGGCTTATTCATATTTTGGTACTATTTGTAAAAATTATTTGATGGGACAGATAATAAAAGACCAAAAAGAACAGAATAGAAAAATCTCTTATGAGGATATCACAACCAAGTTAGAAAGTAGGCCTGATATGATTTATTATTTAGAACATGAAAAGGTGACCGCGGTACAAATTATAAAAGAGTTTTTAAAAGAGTTGGAAAGATTCATAGAAGAATCTTCATTAAATAATAATGAATTGAAATTGGGATATGCGTTATTAGAGTTATTTGAAAATTATGAAGAGATATTCATAGGGACTGATAATAACAAGTTCAATAAAAATATTATTTTACTTTCGTTACGTGAAATGACCAACATGAGTACTAAGGAGATTAGAACCTCTATGAAAAAATTTAAAAATTTATATTTTGATTTAACTGTTAAGTTGAATAACTTATAAAACCCATACTTAAATATTTATAGTATTATGGGAAGACCTAAGAAAAAAGAAATAGTTTTAAGTAAGGACTCAGTATTGGGTTTAATGCAAGAGATTTACAATGAGCTTGTTGAGCAGAGAGCGACCGCAATAAGAATTCAAAATAAAATGTTGGGGCTTTTAAAAGGCGCAGAAGATATGGCAGTTATTGGTCCTGTAATTAAGGAACAACAAAAAATCATAAACGACACTATCGAAAAGAAATTATCTTTATCTAAATTACAATCATCTATATGGGAAAAATCGTCAAACACAAACGAAGAAGAGTTTAATTTATCAGAAATGGGTGACGATGTTTTACAGGCTTTAATACAAAAAGACACCGATACAGATAAGGATGATGGGTATAAAATGAGTTAATTATGGCAACAGATATAAAACAGGGATATAAGGATGCTACATCAAAAATTAACTCGTATAATACTACCATTACAACACAAGCATCTGAAAAAGCCCTTAAAAAACTATCTTTAGGTGATAATTTTGAATTATCTAAAAGTGAGGCTTTAAAACAACTTAACAATGTTGGGGATACCAAACAAAGACTTCAGTCTGAAATAAAGAATCAGTATGAAGAGTTAATAGATTTAGTAAAAACGTCACTACCGAGTAAGCCGACAAGTAATTCTAGTACTATAAATTTTTTAGTTAAACAAGTATTAACCGCTTCACAGAATACAAAGAGTAGGATATCTGAAGTAGTTATTGAGGAAAGTTTAAAAGTCGCGGGTTGTTCAGAAGAACAAACATTTTTGGGTAATGAAACTAACTCAGGACCCAACAAAATCTATGTTAGATTAAATCAAATAGATTTATTTAAACTACTAAAAAAAGACCCATCTGAAGGTTATAATAAGATTCTATATGAAAAAGAAACACCTGTAACTGGTATGATTCCATTTCCTATGGATAAAGAACTATATAATAGGTTACAAAATGAAGGAGTGTCTTTGAGTGACGAGTTTGGGAGTGATTATATAGGGAACTCAGGAAGACAGATAATGGACGTTAAGTATGTGACCGAATACAACCAAGGAGGGACAACATATTATGGAGATTTTTATGAAATAACATTAAGAAATAGACCAAACCTAAATAGAGTATCTGATTTTTTAAGGGACTATTATAAGTCTATAGATATGTTAAATTTTGATGGTTTAATGTCGAAAATTATGAATTCTTTAACTGAATTTATAGATATTTCAGGTGGGCTAACTACTTCGGATAAAGAAGAGCAATCTAAATTTGAAAAGGTACTACAAAGAATTTTAGGTTTATGTTTTGATAGTAATAAAGAAATTGATGTTTCGGGTACCGCAAAACTTTCAGCTCTAGATAATTTAGATGATTCTTTTTTTGAGATGACCTCATCAGATTTACGTAACATCGAAAACCAAGTTAATAATATGGTTTTGGGAGTGACTGAATTCGAGGATTGTGGAAATGTTAAACTCCCTGTGAATGTAGATGCAATATTTGAGGATATAAGTCAGATTCGTGAGTTACCTGAAAATGAGAAGGTAGATGCCTTCATTGAAAAAATAGAAAAATTAGGTAAAGACGAGAATTGGAAACTACAGTTACCTGATGGTATAAACATAGATATCGCGATAAAAGATGGTCTACTTAAAGTAATCCCTAGAGCGGTTGTGACTACAATTTTATCTCCTAAAGTATTGTTAGGTTTAATGATTATATTAAAGTCTTTAGGAAGTGCCATAGTAAACGAGATAGAAGACTTTGCCACGTTTATGAAAAACATGAAAACTTACTTAGTAAATATGGTAAGTAGGATTGCCTCAATATTTGTTGAAGAGTTATTTAAATTATTAAAGAAAAACATTAGACGTTTAGTTGAGACATTAATGGTGGAAATAATAAAGGAGTCTAAAAACGCACAACTAAAAGTAATAACTGGAATAATTTATATATTATTACAGTTAGCCTCGGCAGTTGTTGATTGGCGGCAATGTAAAAGTGTTGTTGACGAGATATTGAACCTATTAAATTTAGCGATACCGGGAGGGAGTAGACCTCCTACATTCGCATTAGCGACCGCAGGACTACTACCAGGTTCATCACCCACAAGGGCTATGGCAAATATCACTGAAAATATTCAAAAATTAGGACTACCAACCGGAGACATGCCTGATGGCTCACCTAATTTAGTGTTACCCGCAACCTTTCAACAATTAAAGGGTGCTGAGGATGAAAAACTTGAGAATGGTGTTGTACATAGTTGGTGTGCACCAGTCGCGGTAGGTCTTGTAGTTACAGGACCCATAAGATGTACAGGAAAAAGTATGTAAAATGGATGATAAAATTAAAAACATAATTAATGATTATAAATCTTTACCGAATAAAGAGTTAGAGTTTGGGTTAACTCAAATCAGTGAAGATTTTGAAGAAACTAAAAAGTTGGTTGTTAGATTAACTCATCATTTAGATTCATTAGAAAACAGTTATAATAATATTTTAAAAGAATACAAATCAAGAAATAAGAAATGAGTTTAGGTGGTGAAAATAATAGTAGAGAAATACGAAGAGGACAGATTATATACAAAGGACAGTGTATAGATAGTAATGACCCTATGAGGTTAGGTCGTATACGTGCATTATTAAAAACTGAAAATCAGTCTGATAGAGAAATAGCGAATGAAAATTACGGCAAAAAAACTTATAGTAACTGGGATGATAGAGACCCGTTTGTGTTTAAACCCCTACTACCATTTTTTATAAATACTCCCCCTAAAAAAGATGAGTATGTTCACTTATTTTATAATAATGTAACAAGAAGAGGAGATAAAGATAAATTTTATATCGGAGGCGTGTATAGCTCCCCAACAACTTCCGATTATGAAAGATACGACTCCGCAGTAACCAATTTTGACGAAGGTTCAAGAAATGAACCATTTACTAATTTACTTAATGATGAGGGTGAATATTTCCATAAATTTGTTAAAGGGGTTTATTCAGAACCAGAAGATGTAACCTTATATGGTAGAGGTACTTGTGACATAGTAATAAAAGACGATACAGTATTATTAAGGGCGGGTAAAAACAAATCGTATAAAAGAGGTCAGATACCTAGAAAAAACGAAAAAAGAGCGTTTATCCAACTCTCTAAATTTAACCAAAGAACTATTTACGGAGACCCACAAAAAAAACTTATATTCAATTTTCTACATCAAAAAATAAAAAAGATAGTAGAGTACAATATATTAAACCCTGAGAACGCAAGTGATTTATTTACGGGAAATATATACATCTATAACATAGCACAAAAAGATGGGTTAGAGTTTACTACTGCCACTATTAATTCAGAGACGGATATACCAAATACTTCTAAATCTTTACAAACGGTGATAACATTTACACAAAAAAGAATGTCACAAGTCACAAAACTAGTAAACGACACTTTAGAAGGTTTAATAAAAGGTAATATAAGTTCAATATTAGCCAATGAACAACCACAGTCACCAATCGATGCGGATGTTTTAGAAGAGTCGGGAACTAACAATACAGTAACTATTAGTGGACCACAAAGATTCGACCAAGGTAATACGTTCCCATTTTATTTTAGACCACAAAAAAACATACTTAATAAGTTTAGTGGAATCTCCCCAACTACCAACCTACAAGAACAATATAACTTAGGTGTTTTGTTTAACGGAGTTAAAGTGGTTACCTTAGATTTAAGCCCCGGTTATGGATTGGTGTATGATAAAAACAAAACAGACAGTGTACCGTTTAAACCTATAAAACAAAACCTAATACCAAAAGCGACCGAACCATTCGATAAAAGTGTTGGGGTTATGGGTGGAGACGAGTTATATTTATTGTCTCATTTATCACAAAAAACCGATGGTGGGGGTAGAATAGATTTGTCAAATACGTTATACGGTATAGACGAAAATAGATTTGCTGATGAGATAGAACCTAAGACTTCGTCTCTTGTTAGGGGTGAAGAACTAATTGATTTAATTGATTTGATTGTAAGGTTTTTAATAAATCATGTTCACGCATATCCAGGTTTATCTCCCGTCCCCCAAAGTACGGACGGGGTAAAAGTAGATGATTTGTTAAAAGAAATATTAAACGCACAAGAAAAGATATTGAATAAGAATATTCGAATTAACTGAATATTTATTATAAAAAGTAAGTATGTCTCTTTACAGGTCTTATTTCAGCAAGAACGATACTCTAATTTATAATTCGTATACCAACACCGCAAGAAATCCGGTGGCTGAGTTATTTTATGGTAATGTCGACAACTTAATATCCGACAAAGGTTTCACTAGGTTTATTTTTGATGTAGACCTTAGTGATTTAGAATCAAAGATTTCTAATGGAGAAATTTCAACAGGTTGTAGTTATAACCTTAAACATACTTTAAAAATGACTAACACTTCGTCCTTTGACAAAGAGTTAATCAATACTAAGTGGTCAAATGGTAGACGAAGAGCTTCGTCATTTGATTTAGTTTTATTTAGAATTCCTAAAACATCGGGAACCACAGGTGACCCCCAAACATGGGATGAGGGTGTAGGTCAAGATTACTATAAGGGTAGTCCTCTAAGTTCTTCTAACACCGTTTCCGTTAAAAATGTTGTTGAGACTGACAATTCGTATTCAGATAGACCCGTAAACTGGTTTCAAAGGTCAACAATCAAAGATTGGACTGAAGACGGTATCTATAACAACTCAAACTCTTTAACGTCCTTAACGGGTCTTAATTACAGTGCAATTACTATAGTTGATACACAACATTTTGAATTTGGTAACGAAGATATCGAATTTGATATGACAAACGAAATAAATGATATCCTTACAGGTGGTACTACAGGTTCCACAGGGTGGGGTGTCGCATTTGTTCCTGATGTTGAGAATATTACAGGATTAACTGAAAATTATTCGGTAGGATTCTTTTCGAGACATACACAAACATTTTACGAGCCTTTCTTAGAAACTTCATTTAACGATTTAATTCAAGATGATAGAAACACTTTCTACGAAAAGAGAAATAATAAACTATACCTTTATTCTTTTAGGTATGGCGTACCTCAAAACTTCGATTCAAACCCAACGGTAGATATATTAGATTCTAACGGAAATTCGGTTGACGGATTTACTGGATTAACAAGTTGTCAAATACAAAATGGGGTATATGAGGTAAATGTAAGTGGATTAACTGCATCTACAATACCTTGTGTCTTTTATGATAATTGGAAGGGTATAGAAATAGACGGAGTTTCGTTAAATACTGTTGAGAATCAGTTTATTGTTAACCCAATTTCAGACTTATATCAGATAGGTATGGAGGACAATGAACCAAACTTATATGGTTTTGATTTCTATGGAATAAAGCAGGACGAAAAAATATTAAATACTGACACCAGAAAGGTTAATGTAATATTAAAGAAAGCGTACACTACAAATGAGGTTTTAACTCAAGTAGATGCATATTATAGAGTATACGTTAGAGAAGGTCAAACAGAGGTTCAAGTTGAAGATTGGACTTCAATAAACAGAACCCCTAACGGATACTATTTTATTTTTGAAACAAAAGACAAAATCCCGAATGAATATTTCATTGATATAAAAGTCATCACAGACAGGGAGGTTAATACCTATAAACGAGAATTGAAGTTCCAGATAGTAAACAAAAAATGAGTAAGTTAAGATTAACAGAGGAGCAACTTGTTGAAATGATACAACAAATTATTTCCGAAAAGAAGAAGAAAAAAAAGAAGAAAAAAAAGAAGAAGAAAAATACTCTTTGTGCTAGAGGAAAGTCCGCAGCTAAGGCTAAGTACGATGTTTATCCATCGGCATATGCTAACGGATATGCAGTTCAAGTATGTAAAGGTACTAAACCCGGTTTGGATGGTAAAAAAAGATGTTCAGGAAAATATTGTTCGGGTAAGAAATAAACCCTATATTTGTAACAAACTTCCTGAAAATGATTCAAGTTAATAACAATAAATACCAACTCTTAAAAGAAGGTGAGGTAGTTGTAGAAACTGAGGCGGCTACATTTGATAATGCAATTGATTACTTCTTCGATGTGCATCCAAACGCTTATGGAGACGAACGCTATACTTTTAAAAGAGTTAAAAGAATTCACGAACACTAATACTCTTCTATTAGTATGACTAAATCCGTAGTACCTTTTATAACTCTATGAAAGGTTTCTTTCGGTATATTAAATCTAACCCCTTTTTTTAAGGGAATAGGTAGTCTATTATCCGACTGAAAATACCAATCGGTATCTTCGAGAACTTCGACTAAACGATTCTCTTCATCTCTATGCCAAACGAGTTCTTTCTCAGGAATGTCTTGAGAAAAAACTCGTTTGAATTTATTAGGTGTTATGGTTTCTTGCGTATATATCATTACCAAAATCTACCTGAAACATTCTTACCGAAATCTTTATGTGCTCTACACGCCCAATAACCCGCCTTTGTTTTATCTTTTTTCTTTGCACATTGATGTCTAGCTGCAAATGATTTTCTAGCTGCGGAGTCGTTCCATTTAGCAGTCATCGTAGGTGAACCGTAACTTACTTTTTTTATTTTACCTGTTTTTGGGTTTCTAACATAAACATACCACTTTTTTGAACCTCCCGATTTAGGTTTATTAAGAGATACTTTTTTACCTTTGTACTCAGCCTCATTTAAAGATTCGTACTCAAAAGGAAAATCTAAGGCCACTGTTTTACCATTTTTTAATTTCACAAAAGTACCCACTTCAGAGTTTAACATTTCTTCGTCAAAGTGATTAAATCTATAACCCTCCTTGTAAAGTTCTCTTGCTTCATTGATTATATCAAAATATTTTTCACTTCCATGTCTAAATGCATTATCAGTAATAGATAAATTATTATCAAAATTATACTGTAGTTCTTCGGAAATTTGTATTTTGTTAAGTATTGATTTATTAATACTCTCTTTAATAATATTTTTAATATACATCGATTCGTTCTTTTTAGACTTTTTGTAATTTTTTACTTTTATTCTAGTAGGTTTTTTACCTTTGGTGTCCTTTGACCTCCCTTTTTCTTTTTCTCTTTTCCTTCTACATGCGGAATCTTTAGCGGATTGTGACATTTTACCCGCCACACCTGATGCTCTACATACTGGATAACCCCCCTTGTCTGAATCACTTCTACCACAAGTAGGGTGACCACCTCCTTTTTTCTTTTTACAGATATTAACCCACGGACCTTTAGGTTGTTTAGAACCTTTTTTTTTCTTCTTTTTTCCAAACCATACGGCTAAATCTTCTGATAAAATATACTTATCCATTTGACTTTGTGTTACTTTTTTATAAATATTAGGTAAAACACATTTATCATGGAAGAACAGAATGAAAACGTAAATACTTTATTTAATACAATTAATTATCAAGAACCTCACGAACTAAATAAGTTTATCGATGAAATGAATGTAGACCAGGCGTTATTTTGTTTAGTTCATGCCACTCGACATGCACACAACAAAGGTTTATACGGTATTGAAGAGTCAGAAGTAGTGTCCAAAGCGATTAGAACACTAACTACACCACAACCTTTACCAAAGGAAGAAACGAATGACGAAAAATGAATTGTCTAGTAGAATTATTACTCTACAGTCTGAAATAACTCATTCGATTTTAAAAGGCCATAAAGCTCACGACGAAGATGAGTTTAAATCACATAGAATCGAATTAATGATACTTCGTTGTATGTTATTTGGTGAAGACTCTAAAATATGTAAGACTGAAAGGTCTAATTGTAGAAATTGTAAGAAATAAAAAAGGGAGACCGAAGTCTCCCTTTCTTTTTATGTTTAAGATAAATATTATCTTAACTCTCTTAGGTCGAATGTTCTTACGCCATCAACTGTAATCTTACCGTAGAAACGGTTGTTCACCATCTTCTTAGCGTATCTTGTCATGATACCCTTGATTGGTGTAAAGTTGAATGGGTTGTACATTGTTGGAGTCAACTGTAGTGGTACGTATGGAGCGTATACATATCCTGTATCAAGTAATGATGTACCCTTGTGTCCCAACAACACTGTGTTTGGTGGGAAGTATGGGTCACGGTAAACTTGATATCTACCTGATAATGTACCAACTCTCTCAATACCCATATTGTAGTTGTCCTGGTCAGGAGCCGCGTTTGAAACGTGGAAGTACTCAAGGTCATCGAATATCGCTGAAATCTCAGAAGAAACAACAATCCAGTTAGCACCACCTCTTAAAGTTGATTTATGAATTTGAGCAGAAATCTGATTGATTGCAGTAATCAATGTTTGGTTCCAATCTTTTTGGTTATAATTGACGGAAGCGTTAGATACTCTCTTCCAACCGTTATAATCCCATCTTAATGACCAAGCTGCGCCTTTTCTTAAGTCTCTTAAAATCTCACGGTCAATCTCTGCAGCAACCTGTTCTGACAACAATGCCGTCAATTCAGCTTCCGCATCAATGTTGTGGAATGCAGAGACGTCTTGTGCGAGTTCTGGTGACCACTGAGCTCTTAACTTTCTTTCAGTAACTGAAACAGTAACCGCTTCAAGGTCGAATGAAACTTCACC
>JAAHTG010001792.1_pt1 | contig 13699 bp, 11 predicted proteins | sample 6116081 | NCBI WGS metagenome assembly JAAHTG01 (sample SAMN13939989, study PRJNA603662) | sponge metagenome | isolation source: marine sponge | host: Mycale hentscheli | place: New Zealand | collected 2005 | reverse complement strand
TTCACCAATGTCGACCAACCATCAGAATCTGTCTTATCGCTTCACAAGAACAAGATTGTTGGAATCACAAAAAGGAGAAGCCCAAAAAAGAGCTTTCTACCTCCAAACCAAGCATAAATATTTTCCATTATCGCTTTTTATAGATTACCATTCCCGTTTTCGTTTTGCTTTTCACGTATGTCTTGCCGTTGTAAGTAAAGCTACTTGCGCCACTCTTACGAGCCTTTTCTTTTGCTGACATAAAGGCATTCATCTTCCTCTTAGCCATTACAGGAAGGGTGTTAATACAGAAGCGGCCTTTCTGCCCGTTCTTTTTGATTGTCCTGATTGGTTTGCGAAATCACCTGCGGGTCTTTGAAAACCTGTTTGCGCTCCCGTAGCATTCATCATAGCACCGCCTGCCATAGCTCCTGAGCGACCACCCGCCAATCTTTTCTTTTGCAATTCGCGTTGTGCTGTCGCACGCTTCAATTTGCTTTTGATTCTACTATCCATTTTATTGGTTTTTTGCTAAAATACTAAATAATCACCATAAAAGTTTGTCAGCGTAATAACCCGCTGTTCCTTTTACGTCTTTATCCTTTTTGTGTCTGATTTTGTACAGCCTCCTTCTCTTGTTCGCTGTCCCCTTTGGAACTTTGCCCTGCGCTTCCAACTTCATATACGTTGGGTAATCCTTGTACCCTGCGCCTCCGACACTTGCAACTTTCACACCCGCCTTGAACACATCTATTTTTTTGCCCTTCTTTTTTGAGGGTTTGACTTCGACTCCGAGAGTTTTGGCTCTTTTCTTCGTGTAATCCGTTATCCGATACGCCATCCGACTTCATTTAAACAGCAGGAACGGCTTGTTTTGCCCCTCTTTTGTTCACGAGAAGGATAACAGCAATCACTCCTAAACCTGCGATGATAGCCCACGGAGGAAGACCCAATCCTGCTTGCTGAGGTTCGGGAAGCGGGTCAACATATCCACTTCCACCTTGATTTTGTTGCATCAAGAGTTGCAGAGATTCAAGCTCGGAGCGCAAAGCGACAATTTCGCTTTCTTCGTTTGCTGTTTGTGGCTGTCCTTGTGAGGCCAACATCTCGGCTATTTCAGCTATGCGGGCAGAGAGAGCGTCAAGAGTGAGATTTTCGTCCTTTCCACCACACATAGGCTTTTCATCATAAGGAAATTCTGCTGTGCATTGACCATTTACGAAGCTCCTTCCCATAGGATTCGGACAAGGCGACCAACACGTGAGTGAATTGACTTGTTGGCTCGTTTGATATTCGTCTTTATCATCCTGAACGTAAACGCTTACCTCATCCCCAAAGCTGTCAGTCGCAGGGTCAGGTTTTGTATCTCCATAGTCGTTTGTTGCACCCCATTGGTTGTCATCCGCATATTCACAAATGCCCCCTATACCAAGGCTTGTTGTTGCCGTTGGGTCATAATTGATGGCCGTTTCGTCCATACATCCATTGACCTCATTGGTACTTTCCTCATTAAAATTTGCAGGACTCATACGAGCACGGCAAGCTGTATATGCCTCGTGCAACTCGTTGTAGTAATCAGATGCTTTTTCAGCGCAGTAACGGACAACACGTTGCTTTTCGCCCTTGTCCCTATCTACGTCCGATTTAAGGTCAATATCGGGCCAAGAATAAATACATCTATTTACCAAAGAAGGCAATTTGGAGTCGGGAATCGAGCTTCCCGTCACCCCTCGGTCGTCAACAATTTGAAAGAGCTTTTCAAGGGCATTTTTCACCACGGGGTGACAACATTGGTCGTTAGCAACAGCATCAAGCGCACTAAACGAACATCCCGATTGTGCAAAAGGGCGTGAACCTGCATAATCACTTGTTTTGAAACAAGTGTTAAATCGTAAGGCATCTCTGACGTGTTGTCTTCTGCTACTGCTACCTGTTAGGTTGCCCTGCTCATTTTTTTGAGCATAATCAGGCAGGTCGTCAAACGTGCAGTATTGAGGAATGTAGGGTAAGCCCATATTATTTTCTTGTTGCTAAAAAGGTGATAAGACCGACCAACGCTATTCCGCTGATAACAGCCCACATTGGAACGTCCCCGAAGCCCGCTTTTTCCGCGCCAACTGCATATTGGCGGTCATACAAATCCTGTTGATATTGGTTTTGTTTGTCGAGCAGTTGCTGTTGCAACATCGCAAATTGAGAGGTCAATCCTGCTACGGCATCGGAGCTGTCAGTTTCAGCGGGCTGACTACTTGCTGTCAACAGAGCTTGTTGCAGGGTGGTGAGTTGACTTTCAAGCGCACTAATTTGCTGTTGTCCCTGATTGCTTTGTTCAGCAAGAGCTATTTGCGTTTGTTGTGAATTTATCAGGTCAAGCAGAGCTTGAATTTGTTGTTGATTTTCAGCCGACCCTGCGGATTGAGCATCCATCAAATCCTGCATTGCTTGCTGTTGTTGAGCTATTTGCTCCTCCATCTGAGCTATCAACGCTTCATTTACAGGGTCATATGCTTCACCGCATTCTTGCTTGCTTGAATACGGGTAAGTAGGTGGGCACGTTTCTCCTATGATAGAAACGGGGACGCTTACAGGGCAGTCAGAGTAACACGTCCTCACCGACGGAGGAAGACCAAATTCATCTTTGTCATCCGTGTAGTCGTTGTAAGTGGACTCGTCATCTGCGGGTTGCGTAGATTGAATATTCTCATTTGTTGCAAAGGCATCATCATCAATGATAGCTTCATTAAAAGCATCAAGAATCTGCTCCTCAGGCTCATAACAAGTGGGCTTTATAGTATTGGGCCAATTCGATGGGCACGGGCCAAAGACGCTAATACTTGTCAGGTTGGGGCAATTAGACCAACAAATTTGCGGTGTGCAGTCAGGTCTTGTAGAGTTTGGGTAGCCCGCAGGACAATTATTGCCAAAAACAGAAACGCCTCCCTCAGCAGGACAATTTTGCCAACACGTCGTAAAAACGGGAGAAGTAGAATATCCTGTTGACCCTTTTGGCATTATTTCTTATTTATGATGAGGGAAAAAGCTGTCACTAAAATTGCTATAAAAATAAGCAAATAAATTATTTTTTGCTGTCTTTCTGAGGCAATCGCGGCTCTTGTCTTCTCTTGTGCCTCTTGCTCATTTTTTAAAAGTTCCGTAAAGAATGCCTGCGACATCTGCTTACGATTTTCAAGCATCTGCTTGTCGAGGTCGATTTGTTCTTGCGTAAGACCTGAAATCGCACTTTCTCGTGCCTCTTGGCTGACGCGAACTCCCTTTACAACGCTTGCAGTAGAACCCACGGCTGTCAAAACCAAACCCACTATTACGATTCCTGCTACGTTCAAATATTGTTCTTCTCCAAGAATGACTTTGATGCTCTTTTCCTGCTCTTTTGGAGTGAACATCATATCGACCAAAATTTCGGCAATGCTTTGATTGTCAATATCTTCGGGAACAAAACGATTTGTTCGGGTACGCAAAAAGCCCACGACCTCATCGCGCTCCTGAACGATGCGTAAAGCACCTAATTCAGCTAACTTTTGGCGTAGTATATCTTGTTGTTGCATAGTATGCTAATCCTAAAAAACCGAGTGTGCCCAACAATAAAATGAGATTTTGGGTCGTTCTATCTTTCGGGTCGTCCTGTTGTGCTTTGAGTAGATTGAAAGCAAATTCTTGCTTGGCTTTTTGTTGTGCCACCTCTGCTTCGGCTTCGATGCGTTGAGCTTCGAGATTGGCTCTTGCATCCATCGCGGCTCTTTGATTTTTAGCTTGCTTGTTGGCAACAAAAAGGTTCGCTCCAACCTCAATAATCTTGATTACATATCCAAGTGGATTTGCACCACCTTCTGCGCCTCCTGCGCCCGAAGCAACAGCATTGGTGGGTAGAGGTGGGGGAGGCCCACTTTGATTTCTAAAATCGGAAAAAATTTGCGAGGCTACCTCCTCGTGGAAGTCGCGGTTGAAAAGGTTGTCCCCAACTGCGTAGTTGACTTCCATAACGCTTGCGGAAAATGGCAAGTTTTTGCCCCCTGAATTGTTGAGAGCACGAATAACATCTGTTTTGTTCTCTACAATATGGTCAGCCAATATTTTGACTGCATTATCCACGCTTTCTGAGGTAATATGCGCCACCTAACGCGACGATGGTGATAGCTCCAATGAAGAGCAATGTTCGGTCATCAAATGTCCTCGTATCTAAGGATTTGTTTCCATCTTCACGAAGAGAAGCGATGGCATCAAGCTGTTGTTTTTCAATGGAAATCTGTTCTAATTCCGCACACTTTTTGAAAACAAAAATCTCGTCAAGGCGCTTGCGTTGTTGAGCGAGAGCTGAAAGTTTAGCCTCGGCTAATTTTCTCTCTTTGCCCCTTCTAACAACTACTTCATTAGATAGCAGAGTTTTCTCTGCGTTCATCAACGCATTCAAATTCACCAACTCCTCACAAGAAATATTTGAAGGAATAGGAAATTGAAGCTCAATAATCGCTTCCGCTTCTCTATATCGTTGTGATGCTGACATTAAATATCCCCGCTTCCGATTTCACCGCCTGCTTCCATACCCATAGACGAAGGCATAGGTTCAGGGGTGTGTCCACCTGACCCAAATTTAAAATTGATGCGGTCTTTCAAAAACAGCCGATACCCTGCGTACAAGGCAATACCAATAAGTAGTCCCGTTTGGATTTTTTTGCGATTTGTTTTAAGCCAACCTTTTACACCCTTTTTGCGTACAGGCTCAACGTTCTCGCTTTCCATTTTGTCCAAGCGGTCAGACACGTTTTGCAACTCTTCTTTGATTTCGTTCATAGACGATTTTTCTGCTTCTACCACTTGCTTATATTTTTTTTCTTTTGGGCCTGTTGTCGGAGCGAAAGCGAGGGGAGCTTCTTGCACGTAAGTTTCATTCAACACACGTTGGGGAAAGTCGTTTGACCCCCCAACCATTACATCCATTTGGTCGTTTGCAAAACTCATTTTATCCTTGATTTGAACTTGAAAGCCACGCCTTGTGCTTTATGAGCGTTTGCGTGTCATATCTACCATTTGGTGTCATATCCAAGTATTCTTGAAATATATACACATCTTTTCCGCACTTATTTAAGTTGGAAGATGGGTTAAATTCATCAATTTCTTGTTGCTTATTGTATTTTGTATTACAACCAACATTCACAGCTATTGCGCTCGAATTTTGAAGTGCCTGTGCATAAGCCTCGGCATTATCAGCGTTAATACTTCCATCAAATAATCCTTCCAATAATCCTGCGATTTGACCTTGAAGCGGTTCGGTTCTTTGAGGTGCGTCAGGATTTGCAGTAAACATCGTGCGTGAGATAACGTCCATTTTGGATTCACCCATATCGGGATAGCCTGCATCTTTTCTATCCTTTTCTACAAGATATTTGACAACAAAAGCCAAACCCACAACAAGTGTTGTGACACCCAAGATTAGAAGCCCCGTTCTTTTTGGCGATTCCGCCACATATGTCGATGCTAAGTTTGGGTTCATCCTAAGCTAAGTTCGCCCCCGATAATATCATCGGGATTTTGTGTTTGTGTTCCTATCGTTCCTTGTGTCGGTTGAGTGCCTAAATCAGATTCAAAAGAACACGATTCAGACGTGAAGGAACAAGAGCCGTCGTCATTTGTGGCGTTCGGATTGTAATTGGTTGCTTGTGCATAAGTGCATCCGTAAACCACATCCTCAGCGTCAAATTCAGGAACAACGAACGTGCAAGAGCCGTCATCGACTTCTTTGGTTGCGTCGTAGTTTATTGCTCCAACAATCGTACATCCAAATTGATTGTCAAAGGTGCAAGAGCTGTCGTCTATGCTTGCCGTTTCGTCGTAGTTATCCGCATTCGGATTTGTACACCCTGAGGTGTATTCCGTCGCTGTATCAACACCTTCAAGCACATATTCAGGCTCTGCAAAGTCACAAGAGCCATCATCGACTTGCTTACTTGCATCGTAGTTTGTTGCTCCAACAATCGTACATCCAAATTGATTGTCAAAGGTGCAAGATTCGTCATCTATGTCAGCCGTTTCATCATAGTTATCCGCGTCGGGGTCAGTACATCCAAAAAGGTATTCAGTATCAGGATTGACCCCTTCAAGTTGATAAAGCTGTTCATTATCAAAGTCACAGCTTCCATCATCAAAAATGGCCGTGTCTTTGTAATTCGTAGCCCCTTGAATAGTACATCCGATGGACTCACCGAAATCGCAAGAGCTATCGTCAATGATTGCGCTTGGGTCATAGTTGTCGGCTTGTGGGTCAGTACAACCTTGTGGATATGCGGTTGTCGTATCTACGGAAGGAACAGCAAGAGGTTCAAACGTCGGGAAGCACGGGCCACCAATAAGTTCGTTTGCCTGCGCTGTCGTCATTGGATAAGACCAACTTCCTGCCAACGGAAGCACGCTAAACACGTAGTTGGGACAAATATCCTGCATTGTGTTTATCAGGAAACTATAATCCTGAATAATCGTCGTATCAAAGACACACGAACCATCGTCGCTTGTTGCATCTGACTTGAAGTTGGCCGCCCCTGCTTGCGTACATCCAAATAATCCGTAATTGCAAGAACTATCGTTCCAAACTGCATCGGGATTGTAATTTTGAGCAACGGGGTCGGTGCATCCACCTAAGCCATATTGCTCCGAAGCAATAACTGACGTTGGGGTGGCAAGAGGAGCATCAAAACTTTCGCACGAACCATCATCAATCGTCGCAATAGGATTGTAGTTGATAGCGTTAGCAATCGTACATCCGTAGTTGAGGTAGCTACACGACCCGTCATTGAATGATGCGGTAGGTTGGTAGTTAATTGCCGTTTCATCGGTGCAACCACCAAGTCCATATGCTTCCGAGGCTGTTACAGATTGAGGTGTTGCCAAAGGTTCGCCAATACCCGTGCAAGTTCCATCATCAAAAATGGCATTTTCTTTGAAGTTGGTAGCAAATTCGTTGGTACAACCATAATTTACATCGTATGTACACGAGCCATCATTGAACTGCGCTGAGGCATTGTAGTTGTCTGCCGTTTCATCGGTACAACCACCTAAACCATAGGCCGTATTCGGGTCATAAGCCGTTGGTGTTGCGATGGGTTCGCCAATATTGATACAACTTCCATCATCAAATTCTGCCGTTTCATCATAGTTTTCTGCCAACGGATTGGTGCAACCATAATTAGCGTAATCACACGAGCCATCGTTGTATTCTGCCGTTTGACTATGATTTGAAGCCGTTGGGTCTGTACACCCGCCTATGCCATAAATCTGTTCTGCCTCAAAAGATGCAGGCGTTTCTAACGGCAATTCGTAGTTCTCGCACGAGCCGTCGTCATATTCTTTGCTTGCATCATAATTGGATGCGTTAGGATTCGTACAACCATAGTTTTCGTAGCTACACGAACCATCGTTGAACGTCGCATCGGGGTTGTGATTCAGAGCTGTTGGGTCAGTACATCCTCCAATTCCATATGCCTCTTCAAAATCGACAGCAACAGGCCCGACTTGCTCAATCACATAATCGACGCACGAGCCATCATCAAAAAATGCTGTGTTTTTGAAGTTGCTTGCGTCAGGATTGGTGCATCCATATGTCAATGAATAATCGCACGTTCCATTGTTGTATTGTGCGGATTCGCTGTAATTGCCTGCCGTGGGGTCTGTACACCCTCCTACTCCATATGCTTCTTCAAGTTGAACAGCCGTTGGAGAGTCCGTTGGCAAATCGTAGCCGTAGCACGTCCCATCATCAATGGTTTTTGACGCATCATAGTTGGTCGCGGTAGGATTTGTACACCCATAGTTTCCATAATCACACGTTCCATCGTTGTAGTTCGCTTCGGGGTTAAAGTTGGTTGCTGTACCATCGGTACACCCACCCACGCCATAGGCTTCCTCCAAAGCAAATGCTTCGGGAGTTTCAAGCGGAATGCCAACACTTGTACAAGAACCATCGTCAAACTCTTTTGTAGCGTCGTAGTTAGACGCAGACGGGTTCGTACATCCATAATTGGAATAGTCACAAGAGCCGTCGTTGTAAACTGCGACAGGATTATGGTTTGTCGCGGTGCTATCCGTACAACCACCAACGCCATAAACGTCTTGAACAGCAAATGCTTCGGGAGTTTCAAGCTCCAAATCATACCCTATACAAGAACCATCGTCATATTCTTTTGACGCATCATAGTTCGTCGCACTTGGGTTGGTGCATCCGTAATTTTCATAACTGCAAGAGCCATCATTGAATGTCGCATTCAAGCTAAAATTCAAGGCTGTTGAATCAGTACATCCGCCAATGCCGTATGCTTCTTCAAAATCAACAGGGACAGGGCCGACTTGCTCTACGATGTAATCGACACAAGACCCGTCGTCAAATATTGCCGTGTCTTTGAAGTTACTCGCTTGGGCGTTGGTACATCCGTAGGTTGCACTATAATCGCACGTACCATTATTGTACTGCGCTGATGGATTGTGGTTTCCTGCTGTTGGGTCAGTACAACCACCTATTCCATATGCCTCTTCAAGTGCAACCGAATTAGGCGTTTCTAAATCGAGTCCAACTCCAACACAAGTGCCATCATCAAACTCCTTTGAAGCGTCATAGTTTGTTGCAAATGGATTTGTGCAACCATAGTTTGCGTAGCTACAAGACCCATCGTTGTAGTATGCTTCTAAATCATAGTTGGAAGCCGTTGGGTCTGTACACCCGCCCACGCCATATGCTTCTTCAAGGGCAACGGCAACAGGCGTTTCTAATTCAAAACCGACACTCGTACACGAACCATCGTCATATTGCTTGGTCGCATCATAATTTTCAGCCGAAGGGTTCGTGCAACCATAGTTAGAATAATCGCAAGAACCATCGTTAAAATCTGCTGTTAAGCTGTGATTCAAAGCTGTCGAATCCGTACATCCTCCTATTCCATATGCGGTGCTTGGGTCGAATGTTTCAGGAGTGCTCAATGGCAACCCAAGATTTATACAACTTCCGTCGTCGTATTCTTTCGTTGGGTCATAATTGGAAGCGGATGGATTGGTGCAACCATAGTTAGCATAACTGCACGTTCCATCGTTGTAAATCGCACTTGGATTATGGTTAAATGCGGAGCTGTCCGTACATCCTCCTATTCCATATTGCGATGGGTCATAGGCTTCGGGAGTCGCCAAAGGCTCACCTAAATCTATGCAAGTACCATCGTCATAAATTGCGTCTTCTTTAAAGTTCGATGCGTAAGGATTCGTACATCCATATGTGGAATAATCACACGTTCCATCATTAAATCCTGCCGTATCTGAATAGTTTGATGCAGTATCGTCTGTACATCCACCCACTCCGTAAAGAGCAGAATCGTAGAGTTCAGGCGAAGTGGTTTCTACACCAATTCCATAGCAAGTTCCGTCATCATAAACAGCGGTGTCTTTGAAATTGTCTGCATATTCATTTGTACAACCATAATTGATTTCATAGGTACACGTACCATCGTTGAAATCGGCTGTATCGTCATAATTGTCCGCAGTTCCATCAGTACAGCCTGCCTTTCCATAAACTGCTTCAACGTCAGTTATGAAATCAGGCGTGTCCAAAGGCAATCCTAAGCCCGTACAAGAGCCATCATCGAAAAGTGCCGTGTCTTTGAAGTTCGTGGCACTTGGATTCGTGCAACCATAGTTGAACTGATATGAGCACGTACCATCGTTGTAATCAGCGGTAGTGTCGTGGTTATCCGCTGTCGTGTCAGTACATCCACCTATTCCATAAACCTCTTCGGGGTTGACAGAGTTAGGAGCTTCGCTTGCCAAATCAAAGCCAACGCACGACCCGTCGTCGTGTTCTTTTGAAGCGTCGTAGTTGGTAGCATCAGGATTTGTACATCCATAATTAGTATAATCGCACGTTCCATTGTTGTACGAAGCATTCGGGTTGTAGTTCGATGCACTTGTATCGGTACATCCACCGATGCCATAAATTTCTTCGGCAGTAAATTGAGATAACGGCTCAATAGTCGGCATACAATCCTGACCTAAGAATGCGTTAACATCTGCCGTAGACATCGGGAAGGATTCACCCGTTATTGTGGTCAGAATCGACATACTCCAAAATTGTGGACATACTTGTCCAACACCCGCAATAACAGCGTTTGCATCAACAAAGAGAGTGGATGGGAAAACACACGACCCATCGTCAATCATTGCGTCAGGGTTGTAGTTGGCCGCACCACTCAGCTTGCATCCTTCTATGTATGTGCAAGAATTGTCTGCATTGGTCGCACTTGGGTTGTAGTTGCTTGCCAACTCATCCATACACCCGTAAACGACCTGCGAATCAGGGAGAGGCGCTATACTAAACTCGCATAAGCCGTTGTCCAAAAATGCGTCGGGGTCGTGGTTGATTGCCTGCGTGTTCGTGCAACCAAATAAATATTCGCAAGAGCCATCGTTGTTCGTTGCTCCCTGCTCAAAGTTTTGTGCATCGGGGTCAGTACATCCGTAGACAATTTCGGAGGTAGGGGCTTCAACATCCATACCAAAATCACAACTGCCGTCATCTTGCGTAGCAGTTGGGTCATAGTTGAATGCGTCGGGATTTGTGCATCCCGATACTTGCTGTGGCCCAACATTTTGCGATAAGCCGTCGTCGGGTAATGGGCTTGGAAATTCTGTGGGCATTATATCAATAGATTTTTCACCTGATTCTTCTTCGTCTTTTTTACGAGAAATCAAGTACACAGCCGTGCCTGCCGCAACGACTGCGCTTCCAATGAGCAATATTTTTTTTGTTTTCTTGTCCATTTGGTTTAATACATACAAGTTCCATCATCAAATTCAGCGAACTCGTCATAATTCAATGCGATGGGGTCTAAACAACCGCCATTTTGCAAGGCTTTTCCGCTGAAATTTTTCTTGGTTCTTTGTCCAAGCGAATTTAATGAACTTCCTTCACTTAAATCCGTTTCACTACTTCCCACCTGCGTAGAGGGCGCTTCGCTTGAATCGCCTACCAAACCAATATCTGAACTCAAATCTTCTGACATATCAGTAGTCACATCAGAAATCATATTGTCAGGTAAAGAAGGTTGCGGTGTAGACACATCGTCATTTGTTGGTGATACATCGGGTGTTTCCGACTGAGCATTTACTACCGCACCTGTTTCCGTGTCCAAGCAAGGGAATCCAATGATGTCATTGAAATCGCCTGCTGTCATCGGGTACATCGCTGTGTTCAGCGTCGTTGCTATTACAGGGTCGAGGACATCAGGATTTCCAAAACAAATGAAATAAGTGTTCAAGGCATCTCCTGCATCAAGAACGTCACTTGTAGGAGCAGGAGGGTCGTAATACAAATTCAGTCCCGTTTCAGGGTCATAACAAGTATCTCCAAGCACTTCGTTTATTTCACTAACCGAAGAGTTGTCACTTATCTCAGCCGTCATTTCAAAGTTGAATGTTGGGCAGTACGAGAGATTTTGAGCAAATGTCAAACCCTCAAAATTTGGCATAAGGGGATTTGCCTCCGCGATATTATCTCCGAAATTGGCAGGTTCGAGGTCAGGTTGAGGGTCGGGTGGTGTTCCCGTCGGTTGTGCGTTCTCATCGAAACATTCATAACCGATAATATCATTTACATCATCAATAAAATACCCACTTCCCCAATCACCTGTTTCGGCTGTGAGGCTTGCGAGAATATCTGTAATTGCAGGCGGATTTTGACAATCGTTCAGCCTTTCTCCTAATTCGCCTGACGTTATGATGCCCACGGGGATAGATACCACCCCATCGTCATCAGTAAGTACGTTAGCGTCAGGCTATTGACACAATCCGCTATCAATCACCGCTGACGGGTCATAGTTCGTCGCTTGTGAATCTGTACATCCAAAATCACTCGTAGGTGGCGGGTCAGCCAAGCCTGTGGTGGGGTCATAGCATTGATAACCAATAATACTATTTACATCATCAATAAGATAAGCCCCATCTGTTACGGGCAAGCCTAAAAAGCCAAGAGCATCACCATTAGTGGTGAATGGGCAATCATTTACCAAATTTTGACCGACATAAATAGCGTCAATATATCCTACAAGTTGGTCATCCACCTCAGCGACAAATTCATTTGTAAACGCTGATTCTGCATCCTCAAAAGTGTCGAACAAACCGACCTCCGTACAAGATTCAGCACCCGCAGAAAGCAATGGAGTGTCTTGTTCAAAAACACCATCCATATTGTAGCCATAACAAAGCGTAGTTTGGGTCAGCAACCACTCTTCGTGGATGGCATTGCCATATAGCTCTATTTGGGCTTCCTGACCTTCGACAACGGCAATGCTATCACCATACTCCGCACCGCACGTTGAATTTTCATCCGAAAGCGGTGAATAAGTCACATTCTCAGGGTATGGCAAGGTTTCATCGAATATCGCGCACTCAGTTTGCGACACGTTTGCGCCCGCCATACCCTGCATATAAGCAACTGCATCGTCGAATGTATCGAAGTAGCCGTTTCTTATCGTAGGAATATCTGCAAGCGTAAAGATGGGGTCAACGTTTTCCCAACACGATTCATCAGGCAACAAGTCAAAATATGCTTCCATAATGACTGCATTATCATTAAAAAAGTAGCACGTTTTTGTTTCAGGTTGCGGAACTACGTCATAAAGGCACGTTCCATCATCTTCTGTTGCATCTTCATCAAAGTTCGTCGCAGTTGGGTCAGTACACCCTGAGAGCACAGCCGTATCAAAGATGCACGAGCCGTCATCTTCCGTTGCGTCAGGGTTAAAGTTGTCAGCGGTAGAATCAGTACACCCTAAAATTGGTTCGAGTTCTTGTTCCTCTTCAATCTCACCTTCACCTTCACCTTCGCCTTCCGTTTCAGCTTGGATTACTTGCCCCAAATCATCGTAGCATTGGAAGCCAAGCAAATCATTCACTTCATCAACAGACAGAATTTCTACTCCATCAATCAAGTCAATCGACTGCATATTTTGAACTTGCATTGCAACATCAACTGCGACATCACAATCCTCCATCACATTGATTACTTCATCGCGAGTGATGCCAAATTCACAAGAGCCATCATCGACATTTCCAAACTCATTGAAATTCAAAGCATTTTCATCAGTACATCCTTGAACTTCATCGCCTTCCATAATGCACGAACCATCGTCCATCATAGCCTCTTCGTCGTAATTCAGAGCTTCGGGGTCGGTACATCCATCAAATGCAGACGGGTCTTGGGCATAGGTCAGAGCTGAGGACAAAGTTTCAAAGGGGAAATCGGGATAATCTTCCGCACAAACCTCTTTGAAATCTTTCTCCTGAGCTACAACCATCTCATTTTCCTCGTCATATGCGAAGCAGTTGAAGCTGTCATATAAAAAGTCGTCCCACTCTATTTCATCAGAAAAAGGCGTTGCCTCAGGGCACGCCTCACCTGCATTGACCAAATCATTGATTTCGTTACCCTCTTCGTCGAGGCCACGGCACAGCGTCATATTAGCGCCACCGCCACCGCCACCGCCACCGCCACCACCTCCACCCCCGCCACCTAAGCCACCACCGCCAAAGATGTCATCTTCGGTAGTGTCAACTCCTAAGCCACTATCGCCCCCTCCCGATGGTGGGCCGACAACTATCGGGTCAGAGCCTCCGCCACTTTTTTGCGATTCCCCCTCTTCCTGCTTTTTCTTGACGACATAGATGATGCCTCCCG
>JAAHTG010001790.1_pt1 | contig 13701 bp, 25 predicted proteins | sample 6116081 | NCBI WGS metagenome assembly JAAHTG01 (sample SAMN13939989, study PRJNA603662) | sponge metagenome | isolation source: marine sponge | host: Mycale hentscheli | place: New Zealand | collected 2005 | reverse complement strand
GCAAGATATGATGAGGAACTTGAAAGAATCTCTAATAACATTTCTACTTTATCTAGTGCGAAAGCGTCCTCGATTCAAGTACGAGACACGACATCATCTACAGGCTTTCGACAAACAATTAGTACTACCGAACTTAGATTATCCCAAAAGCGTATTGACGTTGAGGAGAAAAATAGAGCATTTGTTCAAGCAAAAAGGGAACAAGTAGCTGATAGTCTTCAGAAATATCAACTAGCTATATTAGATTTAGAAAATAATACAGATGTAGCAGGTGAATTAGGTCCATTAGAATATCTATCAGGCTTAACTGGTACTCCAATGGATAAGATTATTAATATCTTATTGCTCGTTATTATATTTGTATTTGACCCTTTAGCTATCTCATTGGTTGTAGCAGCTAATTTTGCATTTTCCCAAGCATTCCCAAAAAAAAAATTTCGTGAAAACCTTTATGGAGAACAAGTAGAAGATGATTTTTCTATTTGGGATACTACTATACAAGATGGTTTAAAGAATGAAGAAGTAACTGAACAAGAAGTTTTAGAAGCACTTGAAGTTAAGGATGCTGAAGAAATTACTTCTACTAAAGAATTTTTAGATACTTTAGATAAAATTGAAAAAACAAGAGAAGATATTATCTATGAAGCAATGGATGATATTGAAGAGGATGAAGAATGGGTAATTAAGGAAGAAGATGATGAATGGGACGATTTAGATTTAAATCAAGATGGAATTGTAGATGAAGAAGAAATAAATATTGCTATATCTAGAATTAAAGAACTTCAAAACTCCCTAAAAACAAAATCCTTATCAGGTTGGAGAAGAAATAAAATTGTTAATGAGATTGATAGATTAAAATCATTATTACCTCCCGAAGATGATTTAACAATTACTTACTAAAAATTTGGCTACCGTAGAAATTCAGCGTATATTTACAGGGTAAATAATTAATAAATTAAAATTAAAGTTATGAGTAATTATGGTTTTTCAGTATGGTCTAAAACAGGTGGTAAATTAACTGATATTAAGGTATCATCTAGTAGTAGTAATAACGCTAGAAAATTAGCCGAAGCACAATACGGTAAAGGTGTTGTATTAAGAGGTGGTGGTAGAACACAATAAAAAAATACCAAAAACAATTGATTAAACATTTGGCTCCCCAGGGAGCCTTTTGTATATTTAGGGGTAATTAAAAATAAAGGTTATGCAAGTATTAAGATTTTTTACAGATGATTTAACAGGTGATGAATGTGCTATCGTTTATAATGGTAGTGAAGAGATTTGTGTTACAGCTGATGAGGCTTATGACATAGAGGCTGAAGCGCAAGCCAAACAAGATGCGTATGAATTAAAATGTGAAATAGGATAGTTATGGCAAGAGGATCAAGTTACCCAAAAGTACCAATCGTAATTGCATTTGCAACTTCAAACAGATCAAATGCTAAATACAAAGTTAAAGTAGTTCGTAATAGAACCATTGACGATTTAATAGATTGTAATTATATTATACCTGGAATATCAGCAAAATGTATTATTAAAGAGGTTGGTATGGGTGAAATATTTATCGAACGTTATAAGAAAAAATATGGTGTTTAATCCTACATTATCACGCGAACGATTACAACAGGAGTTCTCTAAATTACAGAAACTCAACTATAACCAATTTCGTTGGTGGCGAATGTATGATGTCAAAAAGAAACCATTAGATAGTCGTCAACCACTTCGTGATCGTATTTTGAATGGTGATTTTGATTTTTCTCATTACTGGTATCAAGCAGCATGGGTTGAACATGATTTAAACGATTTACAAATTGAATGTAAGGGTGATGATGGTTTATTTGTAGAAAAAGGTGCTGTATTAAGAGCACGCCGCAAGCGTTTACTTGAAGATTTTGAGCGTGATGAGAAAGAAAAATTAGAAGAATTGTATAGAGAGTTCCCTAAATATTTTCGTGTTAATAAAAAACAAGTAAAAGAAGAAATGATTGAATTCAGTGGATCTTTGATTGATTTTTATTATTATATGGATGATAAGTATAAAATAATCCACCAATTACCCCCATCATTACGTAAGCGTGGAAGAGGTAGACCTAAAAAAGTTATATAAATGATAGTATCACATGAAGTACCTCGCTGTTTATTAACAGCTCAATATGAATTTAATGATTATCTTTATTGTTTACCTCACTTATTAGATAAAGATAAAGAATATCAAGAATTCTTTTTAGAAGCTAAGCATAAAGGTGATTATATTATTATGGATAATTCCCTTCATGAATTAGGACATGCTTATGATCATAAACGTTTATTACATTGGATTAAAGAAATAGAACCAAATGAATTTATTGTACCTGATGTTTGGATGCAATATGCACAAACAGCAGCTCAAGCTAAATTTTGGAAACAATATAAATACCCTAAAAAAACTAATATTACTGCTGTAGTACAAGGTGAAGATGAAGAAAAGGCTTATTTATGTGCTATGTTACTTAAAGATTTAGGGTATAGAAAATTAAATATTTCTTACGGTGCTACTTGGTATGGAGATACAGCTTTAGATAAATCACTTGGTAGAATAAAATTTGTAAAAAGATTGCTAAATAATCCCAATTTTAAAGATATTAAATTTCATTTATTAGGTTGTGCTGTACCTCAAGAATTTGGTTGGTATAATAATCACCCCCAAATTGAATCAATTGATACATCAAACCCAATTATGGCCGCTATAGATGGAAATATGTATACAGAACAAGGTTTAATTGAAAAACCAAAATCTAATATGAACGAAGAGTATGAAATTATGTTTGAAGAATTTGATTATAGAAATGTGATTCATAATACTAAAATGTTTAGAAAAATTAATGGTTTATCTAACTTAAAATTTATATAAAAATGGCAGAATTAATAAAACATGCTTTAGGAATTTGCGGGGATCACTTTCATCCAAATATTTGGACTCTTTTATTAGGAGGGGTTGGTTTATCAACTATTTCTTCGTATATTAGATCATATATAAAATGTAAAATTACAGCGTTTGCCTATACGCTTAAAAATACCTGGCGAATTTAATTAATTATTTATCATGGCAAAAAATGTCGTAGTTAGTCTTTCAGGAGGGATGGACTCCTCAACGTTATTACTTAGATGTTTATCTGAGTATGACAATGTAACAGCTTTATCTTTTGATTATGGTCAAAAGCATAGAGTAGAGCTTGAAAGAGCTCAATCATTAGTAGATCATTTAAATGCTAATGGTCAGAATATTAAATATCAAGTAATTAAACTTGATGGACTTGTAAATCTTCTAAACTCAGCTCTAGTAACTGGAGGTGATGATGTACCAGAAGGGCATTATGAAGAGGATAACATGAAAGCTACTGTGGTACCTAATAGAAACAAAATATTTGCTTCTTTAGTACAAGCAGTTGCACTATCAGAAGCTAATGCTAATGGAAACGATACAGATATTGCATTAGGTATTCATGCTGGTGATCATGCAATTTATCCTGATTGCCGACAAGAATTCAGAGATGCTGATGATGCCGCATTTAGAATTGGTAACTGGGAAGCTGATAAGGTAGGTTATTTTACCCCTTATTTAGATACAGACAAATTAGGAATCTTAAAAGATGGACAGAAATTGGTTAAGGAGCTCGGAATTGATTTTAATGATGTGTACAAACGTACTAATACATCCTATAAGCCATATCCTAGCGGTAATAGCGATTACAAATCAGCGTCATCTGTTGAACGCATTGAGGCTTTTATCAACTTGGGTGTGGACGACCCTGTACAATATGAGGACGAAAGTGGAGTCGTCGATTACAGCGTTGCGAAAGCACATGTTGAAAGATTATTAGCAGAACATTCTACCGCAGCAATAAAAGGAGACGCATAATGAATTATCCAGACGCAAAAAAACACCAAATTATATCATTTATAAAATCTGGTATACGAATAGTAGGATATATATTAATCCCCTTCAGCCTATCTTGGGCTGCTGGGGTGTTAGTATTTAGTGAGATTATAGGAATATTAGAAGAAATGGTATGAACCAAAGTTTTATAATTAGTGCTACTGTATTTACAATTGTAATGGTAATTTTTCATATAATTAAAGATGTTATTATAGGAAAAGATATTAGCCCTAAACTACGTTCTAAAGTAAATAAAAGGTGGATAATTAGTGTGTTTATAGGTTTATTTTTATTATATTTAATATATGCCTAGAGGAAAACAAATAGATTGTGCTATGCAGTCACCTATTTATAGGCAGATTTTAAAAGAAGTACGTAAGGGTTACAGCTTTGTACAGTGTGAAAAAACAAATAAAATAATTAGAATTAAAAAATGAAAAAAATATTATATTTTAGTGCTGCATGGTGTGGACCTTGTAAAACATTAGGACCCATTATAGAATCATTATCAGGTCAAATCAATTACGAAAAAATAGATGTTGACAATAACCAAGATTTATCTATAGAATATGGTGTTAGAAATATTCCTACTTTAGTATTAGTTGAAAATGGAGTAGCTAAAGATAGATTAGTAGGTGCTCACGCAGCTGAAAGAATTTTAGATTTTTGGAATGGTAATGGGTAAATTTCAATCAACAAAAGTATTTGATGGTTTTAGTTGCGTATTTAGACAATATAAGGCTGAAACAACCCACTGTAAATATCTCCATGGTTATGGAGTCTCATTTAAAATTTGGTTTGAAGGAGAATTAGACGAACGTAACTGGGTATGGGATTTTGGAGGTATGAAAAGAGCTAAAGGTACCATTGATGGTATGTCTCCTAAAGAATGGTTTGATTTTATGTTTGATCATACTTTAGTTGTAGCTGAAGATGATCCATATGCTAAAGCATTTGCCCAAATGCATGAAGCAGGAGTAGCTCAAGTTAGATTTATCCCAGCAGTTGGAGCTGAAAAATTTGCTGAATATATTTACAATAAAGTAAATGAATTTATTTTTCCTGAAACAGATGGGAGAGTACAAGTAGTAAAAGTAGAATTTAGAGAGCATGAAAAAAATAGTGCTATCTATGTACCTTAATTATATTTATGTCAAATAGTGACTGTAAAACCACTTTAAAAAATTAACATATGAAACAACTCAAGCGTATTGAGGACTATAATAAAGTCCTCCCAATCCTAGAACTTTATACAGCAGTACAATCAGAAGGAAGCCGTCAAGGTTATCCTACTATTGTTGTTAGAACATCAGGTTGCACCCACAGATGCTATTTTGGCGAAGGTGGGTGGTGTGATTCCTGGTATACAAGTATTCACCCAGAAAAAGGTAAATATAGTTTTCAAAATATTATCGATTTTTATAAAGAACATCCTCACATTAAAGAGATGATGTTAACAGGTGGATCACCCACAATGCACCCTGCATTGGTAAACGAATTAACCCATTTTGCCCATGAAAACGATATATTTATTACTATTGAAACTGAAGGATCTCATTTTCTTCCTACTGATTATCCCATTAATTTGCTTAGTATTAGTCCTAAGTTTTCCAATAGTGTTCCTGTACTGGGAGTTGAAACACCTCAAGGAGCGATTACTGATCAAAGGATGATTGATAGACATAATAAATTTAGAATTAATAAAAATGCAATTAAAGAAAGTATTGATTATCATTCTGACTACCATATTAAGCCTGTCCTTGATAAGGAACTTTCTATGGTTGGAGAAGTTGAAGAATTTCTTAAAGATTTAAAAATACCAGATGAAAAAGTTTGGGCTATGCCTGCGGGTGATGATAGAGAATCTTTATTTGAAAGTTATGGACCTGTAATGAATTTTGTAAGAGACAGGGGATGGAGATATACTGGTAGATCACATATTATGGCTTTTAATACTGAGCGTTGTGTCTAAGCAAGAAGCTCTTCGTATTTTAGAAGAAATAAAAGAAAATGTAAATATTTGCTGTGCCATTACTATGGAACCAGATGAAGTATTAGAATTGTTAGATAAATTAGAAAGTTATATAAATGAGTAGAAAAAAACAACATACAGACTTAGAAGTAGTACAAGAAGGTTTTGCTAATGGTGTAGCACCTGGCTTTCCTCTTAATAATGAATCGAAACAAGCTATGATAGAAGAAGCAACTATAGCTTATGGTAAATTTTTAACAGCATTAAAATGTGATTGGGAAAATGACCCAAATTCTTCAGATACGCCTAGACGTGTAGCAAAAGCATATGTAAATGATTTATGGGCTGGGCGATATAATGCGATGAGTGAAATTACTTCATTCCCATCGGATGGTTATGATGGTGTTATTATAGAACGTAATATACCGTTAACTTCAATGTGTTCTCATCACCACCAAACAATTCAAGGTGTAGTACATATTGGATACGTTGCAGGTGAAGAAGGTCAAGTAATTGGTTTATCTAAACTAAACAGAATTGTAGAATTATTTGGTAGAAGAGGTGCTATCCAAGAACAACTAACATCAGCAATCCACGGTGCCGTAGAAAAAATTACTGAAGGTAATAAAGGTGTTGTAGTAACAATTGTTGGAACACATAATTGTGTATCTTGTAGAGGTGTTAAACATCAAGGTGCTTCAATGGTTACAACTAAGGCATCAGGTGTATTCCGTGATAATGATAGTTTAGCACGAAATGAATTTTTTGATAGTATTAAAATTAATAACGGAACACACGCTATATAATGTTAACAGTAGATAATAAAATATTATTAAGTTGGAAAGATGTAGATGAATTGGTAAGTAAACTATGTGAAAGGATTCAAGAAGAATTTTTACCCATAGATTCGGTTCATGGGTTAAAAAGAGGAGGACTTATTCCTGCTGTAATGGTTTCCCATAAATTAAATTTACCTTATAGTGATACCATTACTTCTACTACCTTAGTAGTAGATGACATTTGTGATAGTGGAATTACATTAAAAGATGGTCCTGGAGTTTATACAGCTGTGTTACATCAAAAACCAGAAACATCTTGTTTTACCCCTAATGTATGGGCTGAATTACATTTAGGGGAAGAATGGGTAATTTATCCCTGGGAAAGACAAGATAGTGAACCAATTCAAGATTATTTAAAATGAAATTAAATTCACCTTATAAATTAGTTAAGCAGTTTAATATAAATCCTATCTTAAACCACTTACCTCCTATTAATGATCCTATATGGCATTCTAATACCCATAGGCAAAAAAATTATAAGGTTCATAGTAAAACTTTAAATTTAATGTTTAAATGGACTCCTAACAGTCCAGAAGAAGCTAAATTACAGGGAGCATACCAGGATGATAATATGTTTAATTCTCCTTTAGGTCAAGAAGTATCTAAAATATTAAATGAATTAAATAATTTTTATCCAAACACTAATTTATCAAAACTAATGATAACAGCTTTACCTCCTGGATATGAAGTAGATGCCCACATTGATAATTTATTATTATCTAATATCCATAGAATTCATATTCCTTTAATAACTAATGAAGAATGTGTTTATGGTATTGATGGTATAAAATATGTTTTTCCTCCCGGGTTTTGTTTTGAGTTTGATAATACTAGAGAACATTTTGTTAGTAATAAAGGACAACAAGAAAGAATACATATAATATTAGATTTAGACCCAAAAACATGAATGTAGTTTCTTTTAAACATAAAGTTATAATTTTAACACCCTCAAAATGTTCAACTCATTCATTAAAAACATTTTTAGAATCAGCAGGGATTGAATTTGATGAACCTAAAAGAGAAGTAAATAGTATATTCTATCATTCCTTACTAAGTGAAATATGCTATGCTTACTATATCCCTCCTCGTAGACTTTCAGAATTTAAAATTATTCAAATTGTAAGAAATCCTTATGATAGGATAATTTCATCTTATTTTTCTCAAAAACAAATTTATCCTTTATTACCTACTTTTAATGGATTCTTAGATAACTTACAACGTAGTAAATATCTTTTACCTTTTAATGTAGATGAATTTTATACTCAATTTTATGGTGATTTTAATTATAAAAATCATTCTTTGAGTAATGGTAATTGGGGTGGATTAAGATTTTATTTTGAACAAAATTGGTGGAATAATTTAGGAGCTAATGTATCTTACTTTAAATTAGAAAATATTAATCAGGATTCAAGTGAATTATGTAATTTTTTAGGGATAAACCCCCAACCTTATCCTAAAGTAAATTCTAAAAATTATAATAAAATATCCTTAACTCCACAAAACAAAGAGGTAATATATAATTTATATGCTAATGATTTTAAAATGTATAATTACCCAAAATAATTTTGAAATTTAAACTTTTTTTATTATATTAAATCAAAAATAAATAACATGGAATATTGGCAAGTAAAAACTTTATCACAATTTGAAAATGATAAAGGTAGAATTCAAAAAACAACTGAATTGTATTTAGTTGATGCTGTATCAGCTACTGATGCTGAAGCTAAATTATATAAACGAAATGAAGGTTTATCTAATTTTAGAGTAGTTGAAGTAAAAAAAACAAAAATCTTAGAAGTAATATAACAATGGCGAAACAATTAAAATTATTCCCAGAGCACGATTATGTATCATTTGTTTCTGAAGTTGAAGAATTTAACAAAACATTCAATAAACCTAACAACTATGAACCAACTATCCCCACTGAAAAAGAGTGGAAATTCGTTTATGACTTTATCCTCGAAGAACTCGAAGAATATAGAGAAGCTTGCGAAAGAGGAGACATTGTGGAAGTTTTGGATGCTTTGTGCGACATTACTTATGTTTCCCTTGGGAACGGTACTATGTTACATGGCCTTAAAGATAAGATATGGCCAGCATATCAAGAGGTACAAGCAAGTAATATGTCAAAAGCTTGTTCAACTGAAGAAGAAGCCATACAGAGTGTCAGCCAAAGAAGTAAGGAGCAAGGTGAGGCCTGCCATTTTGAGAAAGTTAAGGAAGGACGGTACATTGTCTACCGCACCAGAGACAGAAAAGTAATGAAGAGTATTAATTACTTCAAACCAGATTTACATCAGTTCTTTTCAGATGATGAATTACAAAAATTTCATAATCAAAGCTTTGGCATTTAATGTATAAAAAAGCATATCAGGGTAAAAAATTAGGTCAAAATCTATATGAAATGCACCTATGGGAATCAGATGGTAAACACCAGGTGATTCCCTATCTTAACGAAGCATATCAAATAAGTGATAGTGAAGGTGAATTTACTGGATTAGGAGGAGAATCTCTAACTAAAATCAAAAAGTGGTATTTCTCTAGAAATGAAAAATATTCCCATAATAATACCCCCGACCTATATTTTAATGATATGGGTGTAGTTCAAAAATTCCTAGTAGAAAAATATGGGACTAATGATGAACCTTCTACAGGACATAAAGAATTATTTTTTGATATTGAGTGTGAAATTGGAGGTGCTCTAACCCCAGAATATATTGAGCGTGCCCCTATGCCTATTACTTCTATTGCATGGTGGGATAAACAAGCAGATTGGTGGGCTATTTTAATTTTAGATAAAAAAAATCAATTAAAACATACTAAAGCAAGAAATAAAGAGATTATTCCCTGTAAGACTGAACAAGAATTACTTTTAAATTTTATAGAAAAATTTAGAGAAATAAATCCTGATATTTTAATAGGGTACAATAGTGATTATTTTGATATACCTTATTTATATTATAGAATGGGCATTGTATTAGGTAAAGATACTGCAGATTATTTATCTCCATTAAATGGGATGGTTGATGAACCTATTAAGTCTAAAAAGTATAGTAAATATTTTTATGGTATAGATCAAAGTGTAAATATATTTGGAGTTGAATCTCTTGATTATATGCGCCTACATAAAAAATATAGTTGGAAAGATGAACCAAGTTGGAAGTTAGATTCAATTGGGGAAAAATATACTGGAGTAGGTAAAGTAGATTATGAAGGTAATTTAGATCAATTATTTGAAACCGATATACATAAATTTGTAGAATATAACTTTCGTGATGTTGAAATATTAAAATTATTAGATGAAAAACTCCAATATATTGCTTTAACTAAAAATATATCTCATAAAGGAAAACACAATTATGAAGATGTATACTACAATAGTATAACCCAAGATGGGGCTATCTCAGCTTATCTTTTATCACAAGGAATTGTACCACCTAATAGGGAACAAAACCCAAGAAAAAAACAAAATTATGCTGGGGGGTACTTATTTTGCCCTAAAGCAGGTTTGTATAAATATATGTTTGATGAGGACTTAACCTCACTGTATCCCTCTATTATTATGTCATTAAACATAGGTAAAGAAACATTTATGGGTCGCATTATAGATATAGATGACCGTAATAATAGATTGGGACTTAATGATTTAAAGGAAAAAGACCCTGATACCGAATTATTATTTGAAAATGCTAAAGGATTCCAATCTAGAATACCAGTTAAAACTTTAATAGGGGCTATAGAAACTAAAAATTTAGCTGTCTCAGCTAATGGTGCTATGTTTGATACTAGTAGAGAATCAACTTTATCAACAGTATTAAACAAATGGTTCCAGGAACGAGTTGAGTATAAAGGTAAAATGAAAGAAGCTTATAAAGCAGGGGATAAAGAAAAAGGTGAATATTATCATTTAATGCAGTATACAATGAAAATTTTATTAAATAGTTTGTATGGTGCAACTGCTTTACCTAGTTTTAGATATGGGATGAATTATTCCATATTAAGTGAAGCTATTACATTAAGTGGACACAGAATTATACAAGAATCAGCACTTGCCGCAAATAGACATATGAATAAAGTAATACGTAACGAAATAAAACTAGATGTTTAGTGTTGTAATTCCTACATTATGGAAAAGTGATAGAATTTTTAAATTATTAAATGATTTAGAAAACTGTCCTTTAATTAATGATATTGTATTAATAAACAACACCCCAGAATTTACTCCTGATATAGAGGAATATAGTAAAATAAATTTATATACCCCAAAAGAAAATTTATATGTAAACCCCTCTTGGAATTTAGGAATACATTTAGCTAAAAATGAATTGGTCTGTATTATAAACGACGATGTAAATCCCCCAGTAGATGCTTTATTTAATTTTGTACTACAAACTAAAAACTTATTAGGAGTATTTGGGGTAAATCCTCATTCCAAACATAAATCACCTCATTTATCTTTAGGGCATAATATAGGTAAAGATTGGGGGTGTATTATTTTTGTAAAAAAAAGTAGTTATATTTCAATCCCCCCTCAATTAAAATTATGGTTTGGTGACGATTGGATATTTAAAACTAATTTCCCTTCTAGTTATACTATACATTTAGAAATAGAAGCTGATTCATCCTCTTCTATTAATTCACCAAATATTCATCCTATTACTGAACAAGATAAAATTGAATGGATAAAATTAAAATATAATCAATTATGGCATTAAAACCACAATCAATAAGAAAAGGAATAGTTATTTTATTAGAAAATAATCCAATAGAAAAACAAGACTTAATTAAGTTAAGTGAAGGTTGGTCTGAGCTTCAAATTAATTTTTTTAAAAAGATGTTAAAACAAGGAGGAGAATTTAAAATCCAGGGTAATAGGTTTAAAATAATACCTGCTAATAAAATTTTAGATTCAACCGGGAAAAAAGATGGAGGTGTAGTACAAATCCCAGGTTTAGATAGTAGATTTTAATATGAAACACCTAGAAGATACACCCTGGTTTATTGTTGACCCTGAAGATACTAACTATTGTGCTTATGTGGATACGGATTCTAATTATTTTAATGCTGAACCTATATTAAAACATTTATATCCTAATTTTGAATCTTTAGATGATAAAGAAAAAGATAATAAATTAGAAGGTGTAGCTTTAGCATATCAGGATATTATAACTGATCATTATGATCAATTAGCTAAAGAATGTTTTAATGTTCCCACCCACCGTTTAGAAATGAAAACAGAATGTGTTATTCGTTCTGCATATTTTAGAGCTACTAGACGTTATGCCCAATGGATTACTAAACAAGAGGGTGTTGATAAAGAAACTTTAGATATCAAAGGTTTAGAGTTTATGAAAGCAAATTTTCCTCCTATATTAGGGGAATTTTTTAATAAAATTTTAAAAGAAGTATTAAAGGGAGCTGAACACAGTAGTATTTTAGGTCAAATTAAAGTATTTAAAAAACAAATATTAGGGGGTGAAATACCTTTTACAAAATTAGGCAATCCAACTGCTGTAAAAAAATTAGATAAATATACTTCTAAAAAACCTAGAGCAGGAGAAGTATTTACTGTAATAGAAAAAGGTGCCCCCGCCCCTGTTCGTGCTGCTACAAAATATAATGATTTATTACGTTTATGGAAATTAGATAAACAACATAATTATATTACCCAAGCGGACAAAGTTAAATGGATTTATTTAAAAGATAACCCATATAAAATAGAAGCATTAGCTTTTATGGAGAATGATTTACCTAAGAAAATAGAAGAATTTTTAGACCAATATGCAGATCGTAGAAAGGTATTTGAATCTATACTTTTAAATAAATTAGAAGGGTTTTTCAATGATTTAGAATGGTCTCTTAATTTAAATCCCCATTTAGATAAATTTGCTTCTTTCGAGATTTAATTTATCTATCATATTTATAATAAATATTTTCTTAACAAATGGCTAATTTTTCGGGGTCTCTCATATCAGCAACCTTTAATAGGTTATTACAACTAGATGGAAATTTACAAGATGGAACTGGGTCCATAGTTACTGAACTGCCTATTTCTTCCTCTTTTGCTTTAACTTCAACTAGTGCATCACATGCTCTACAATCAGATAATGCAATTACAGCTTCTTACGCTATATCAGCATCACATGAAATTATAAAAGAAGTATCTTCATCTTATGCTGATACTGCTTCTTATGTAGAAACAGCTCAAACAGCTTCTTATATTATAGGATCAAATGTGGATGGTATTGTAGATAGTGCTTCATTAGCAACTGATGCTATTAGTAGCTCTTTTTCAGTAACCTCATCATTTTCTGTCTTTTCAATATCCTCATCTCAAGCAACAACTGCTTCTTTCCTTTTAGGTTCAGTTGAAACTGCTTCTTACGTAGAAACAGCTCAAACAGCTTCTTATGTTGAATTATCTAATGTTACAGGATCTGCTTCAATCGCAACCCGCCTTGAAAATTTAGAAACAAATACAGGAGACTTTGCAACTACTGGATCTAATTATTTTTCAGGTAGCCAAACATTTAGTGGAAGTCTTTTCCCAGATGCCGATGAAATTTACGATTTAGGATCACCTACTAAAAAATGGAAAGACATATATTTATCTAGTGCTTCTATTTTTCTTAATGATAAACAAGTAACTATTGCCGATGGTAGTTTAGTTGTATTTGACAGTGGTAGTAGTACACCATCCCCATCAAACCTTTCAGGATCCTTTTCTGGATCACTTTTCGGTACAGCTACTACTTCTTCATTTACTTTAACTGCCTCTTTTATTGAACCCGATTTTATATCTGCTTCTGCAGCATCATCTGGATTTACAGGTACACCATCTGGTTCTATATCATCTTCCCAACAAATTAGTGATTGAGGATTTGTATCAACAAGTGGTTCATCTCAATTTTCTGGCTCCACTTCATTTTTAGGAGATACTTCATTCACTGGATCTACAACAATGTCAGGTTCAT
>JAAHTG010001788.1_pt1 | contig 13708 bp, 8 predicted proteins | sample 6116081 | NCBI WGS metagenome assembly JAAHTG01 (sample SAMN13939989, study PRJNA603662) | sponge metagenome | isolation source: marine sponge | host: Mycale hentscheli | place: New Zealand | collected 2005 | reverse complement strand
GCGACACCACGGTATACTGCTAGCATTTGTTTGCTCCTAAGAAATGAGATGGTTACATCCCGTTCCTTTCGGGTGGCGTTTGCGTCCCATCCTCTTGGATGAGATGAACGAAAATCCGTTCCGCGTCATCCTACTTGCGTCACACAGCCTTCTGCGTGATGAACGTATAAAGAGTATATCATACTCCCTAGAATTATTTAGGGAGCTTTATATTTTCTTAATGTTTATAGGGAATTTTGGGTGGAGAAAATCAACCCCTTCCACCCCAACTGATGTCGGGAAATGCCTGCTCTACCACTTCCTTAGTAATTTTGTAGGATTTCTCTAGATTGCCATCCTTTACGAGGACCATAATCTCTGCTTCAAGGGGGTGAACCGACTGAAGTAGGTTGATAAACATAGACTCACGACGCATACCAGATAGATCATCGTTACCACCCTTAACAAAGTGATAAAAATTACGAGTCTGGGCACGGAGAGTTGTTCTGCCGTTAGTATCAGCGCTTCCCAATGAGAAGTTACCCTCAGTATACATCTGACGTGACTTATCAGCTAGATTTTCTGATAGAGTTCCACTATACTTTAGCTGGTCTTCTGGCTCACCATAAGGTACATCACCTTCAGGTAGCTGACTAACTACAGTCTCATCAAAGTTCCAAATGAATAGAGACTTTAAAGTTAGACACTCATGCTTTTTGAGTGCTTCAACTTTTTTAGCCTTTGATTTTTGCTTGGAAACTAGATCCAGAATCTCAAACATAAGGGGATTTTGAGGAAGCTCAAGTGATACTGGCTTCCTTTTAGTTGTAGTAGTTGCTTTGGAAGCGGAAGACTTTTTGGTCTTCGCTACTGGTTTGGTTGTCGCTTCTGCCATGATAATTAAAAAATAATGATTTAAAGGTCTTCTTCTTCCCAGTCACCCAGTTGATCGTAGCTATTCTCAAAACGAATAGCAAGAATTTCATCTGGTAATACGTTACCCTCTTCATCGTAAAACTCTGGGTGGGATGGTAATGCTGAAGCTTGGGCTGAAAGATATCCGTAGGCTAGATACCCAATGACTCCTCCTAATAAAAGAAACATTTGGAGCATTATAACACCAAATACAATAGAAAGGGTGAGCATTTTACTCTCCTCCGGTATCTTTCTTTTATTTATAACAGTCCCTTATCCTTAAGATGAGCTACTGTTTCTTTAGCACCACCAATCACTTCTCCGCTTTCGGTAATGACTTTAGGAAATGTGGTATTGGATCCAAATTTACTGATGAATTCTTCCCTAGTAAAATCAACGTTTAATAGTAATTTTTCGTAATTAATATTTTTAATACCTAGAAGCTGTTCTATTGCTTCACAATATTTACAATTTACTTTAGAATATACTGTTAACATTTGATAAAACTAATTATGTTTCTATTATAGCATACAATTACTTACTGTGCCTCTTCCTCGCTAGGAGTTGGTTCAGGAACTACTAATTCTTCAGTAGACTCTTCAGTTTCTTGAGTGCTACTTGAATTTAATTCGTCACCACTGGAAATAATCTCTTTTCCTTTGATTGAAAATCCCATAGTAATAGTAATAACTATAATTATTTATAGACATAAAAAAGAAGGACCTTTAAGTCCTTCTAATGATCTCTAATTACTTAGAGTGTCTTATCAACCCCGACAAGGCTGATTGTAGTTGATTTAAGGGGCTTTGTCAAGCCCCACATCTATGTTATAATAGATGGATCAACCAAGCTTCTCTTGTAGAGCAGCAATTTGATCAGCCTGTTCTTTAACAGCCTGAACGAGTAGACCAATTAGACCGTTATAGATAACAGTCTTGTGATCTGCGCCTTCCTTAACCAAAGTAGGTAGAACAGCTTCAACTTCTTGGGCGATAATACCGCCTGAAGAACCTGAACCATCTTTCCAGTCAAAGGTTACACCACGTAGTGCCTGAACCTTAGCTACTGCGTCCTCAATTTCAACAACGTTATCCTTTTTACGGATATCAGAAGTTGAGTTGAAGTCAGTTGCGGTACAGACACCAGTAATAACAGCGCCAGCACCTGTGGTTAGCAAGTTAGTGATATCTACGTTATCAGGCAAACCAATAGTTAGTTCTCCTGGAGTACCGGAAACTAGAACTTCAACTTCATTGGCTGTGCCGTTGAATTGTAGCTCTTCGCCACCACCAATGTTAATAGTACCAGTATTAGTACCATCATTGATGACTAGGTTTACAGCACCTGTTCCACCACTAACTTGAGCATCAACATATTCCTTAACAGCTTGCTGTGTAGGAATACTGGTGTTTGTAGCAATACCAGCGGTAGTATCGACCAATGAGGTCTCAATACCGATAACGTTGACTAGCTGACCACCATCGAAACTGAAGTCGTTAGTGACAATTAGGTCACCAGCAATTGTTACATCTTCAGCCAAACCAAGAGTAAGAACTCCAGGTTCGCCAGAGACAACAGCTGTGACTTCGTTTACTGTACCATTGACTACGAGCTGCTCAGAACCTAGAGCAATCGTTCCAATGCCAGCAGCATCGTCAGCAATCGTTAGATTGGTGTTTCCGCCAACTTGACCAGCAACATAGTTGACAACTCCTTCAGCAGTAACTGCTTCGGTAGCGCCAGCAGACTCAGATAGGTCTGTTGTGATTCCAGTGAAGTTCTCATCAGCATCAGCACCAGTAAAGGCAAGTGAGCCTGGTAGTACTAGTGTGGATGATAGTGTGAATACTACTGTTTGACCAGCACCAACGGTTACTTCAGTCTCAATCTGGTTGGCTGTACCAGCAAAATCGAGCTCCTCGGAAGCTAGGTCGATGTCACCTGTATTAACGCCGTCGTCACCAGTGAAGTTTAGCTGGTTAGCAGCGCCAACAGAGCCATCAACGTATGCTTTAACGCCTTCAGCAGTAACTGCTTCGGTAGCGCCAGCAGACTCGCCTAGGTCTGTTGTGATTCCAGTGAAGTTCTCATCAGCGTCGCCGCCAGTGAAACTGATCTGAGTGAACTCAGCAGCACCTGCAAATGTTGATAGACCACTGATTTGTAGTGTGTCGCCTTCGATGTGACCAGCAACATCCAATGACGCGAAACTTGCGTCTCCACCGTTTAGGATGTCGTTGTTGTTGAGATTAATGTCACCACCAAATGTGGCAACTCCAGTGACATTTAAGTCACCGATTGTAGCAATTCCACTAACGTTGATGTTAGTAACGGAACCGCCACTACCACCTTCGGTTAGGATGCCTGTTAGATTTGATCCATCACCACGGTACTCTACCGCAGTAATAATTCCAGAAGCAGCGTCGAGCTGAATCTGTTCACCTACATAGAGAACAGAATCAATACCAGCGGTATTGATTCCAATGAGATCTCTTGTATTATTAATAATAACACTACCTTGTATTTGGTATGCCATTAAGATTTTTCTCCTTTTTTAGTCTTTGTGTACGTACAAAAGGCTATATATGCCTATACTTATTTATAAAAACTTGTCTTCCAATACACCAAGTCTATCGCGGAGATTATCGTTTTCCTTCTTCAATTCCTTAACTGATTCGATAAGAGCACCAATCAATCCATTGTAGTTTACTGATTTGGGGAAATCTCCCTTAATCATAGTCGGGAATACCTTCTCAACATCCTGAGCTATTACACCAGCAGAAGAATTGCCAGTATTGATGAAATCAAATGTAATACCCTGGAGACTACATACATTCTCTAATGCATTTTCAATTGGTTTTATGTTCTCCTTGACTCTCTTATCAGAAGTTACATTAATGTCAGAGGCAGTAATGATACCAATTACTTCAGCATTATCTGCTGTAAGTTGTTTGTTGATAGTTAAGTTGCCTTCTATAGTTGATGTTGAAGTTACACCAGCTACGCTGATGAATGTGTTGAATCTTCCCTCATCAACTGCGACGTGTGATGGATCATTTGTGAATGTATTGAGACCGGCAATAATGTTTCCACTACCAGTTCCAATCTCAATCTGCTCTTGACCTGGAAGACCGTTGATTGTGATTGAAGCAGGACCAATGGTTACAATACCACTAATTACCGAGTTGCCATCAATGATAATTGCGTTACCATCACCAGAACCAGAAAGATTGCCATCAACAATTACGTTTTGGAAGCGAGCATCTGTTGCGGTTAGAGTGCCTACAGTTGCTATACCACCAACTAGAAGGTTGCGCTTGACAAATAGATCATCTTCTACAAAGAGGTCACTAGTGAATGTTGATAATCCAGTAGCCCTAAACTGATTAGTTGTGAGGATTCCTGTAACATCAATGTCTTCACCACTAATACCAGAGAATACTTGATTGCCCTCAACTACTAGGTCTCCATTTACATAGATGTCAGCAGAGAATGTTGCGATACCAGAGAATGTAGATACACCAGTAACTTCTAGTTCGGAGAATGACGCATTTCCTCCACTGACTGGAATACCTGGAAGCTCAACAACACCACCAGGTGGGACAGTAAGATTTTGTACTGTTAATGCAGTACCAACAGCGTTTCTAAACTCAATGTCATTAGCAGTAATGAGACCAACAGCTGTTGTAACACCAGAAATAATTAGATTGCTTACAGATGTAAAGCCAACGACAAGTAGATCATCATTGATAATGGCGTCCGTGGCACTGACTAGACCAACGAATGTTGATAATCCAGTTACTCTCAATGAGCTGAAGTTTGCATCACCACCTTCCGTGATAATACCAACACCGTTAATGTTTGCTGTCCCATTGACTTCCAAATCATCTAATGTAGTTAACTCATTAACAGTTAGATTTGAGCCAACAAACAACTCTTCAATAGTACCGATACCAGTAATATTAAGATTGCGACCAGTTACCTCATCATATTCAATGTCACCCACTACGGTGAGACTACCTTGAACCTCAAGGTCACCAGCAAATACTGATTCAGTTACTCCAGTTACATTTAGCTTTGTGAATTCAGCTTCACCTGACTTAATTTTAGCTGGCTCTAAAAGCGCAAAATTCGATCCTTGCATAAAGGAGTCGCCAGCCTGAACCAACCTCTGAGTTGGGTCTAAAGTAACAATAGGACTTCCATCTGGTCCTACAAATACTGTACCAGCAATAGATACATTAGCATCTGCTTCTACATCACCCTGGAATGTAGATAGACCAGTTACTAATAGGTTGGGGAATACAGCATCATTAGTTGTAAGTGCGATGCCAGGAATATTAGCACTACCACCATTAGGTACCGTTAGATTCTGTACTGTTAAGTTAAACCCAAAGCCATCGCTAAACTGCAAATCTCCAGTTAGTGAAGAGATTCCAGAAACATTAAGTTCATTAACATTTGCAGTTAAGATTCCAGCAGTGGTTGCAGTTAGATTTCCAGGGGCTCTAAGGTCGCTAGTAGCAGTGAATGTATTGCCAGTTCCAACATTATATGATAATGTGCCAGAAGAAATTAGTGATTCACTTACTGTTAGGTCTACAAAATTAGCATCATCAGCTATAAGATCTCCGCTTATGTCAACAGTACCACCAAAATATACTCTATCATTAAATGTGGCAATCCCAATAAATGTAGATGCTCCACCAACTCTTAAATCACCTTGTAGATCACTATATCCTTTTACAGTAAGCTCCTTCTCAAGAGTTAAGGTACTACCAATACCAACATTGTAACCTACTGAATTTAGTGATGAGAAACCAGAAACATTAATTTTCCTTAGTGTGGCTTCATCAAATACAATATCATCATTAACTATTAGGTCACCAGTAACGTTAAGGTCACCCTGAACTGTGGTAAATCCTAGTGTGGTAATCCCAGTAACAGTTAGGTTCTCAAAGGATGGTGATCCACCAATAGTAGCAATACCTGCACCATCAGCATCAACAGTGCCAGTGATGTATAGGTCTTCTACAGTAAGTGAGTTACCAAAACCAACATCAAAGTTTAATTCACCCAGGGTCGCAATGCCAGAAGGGCTTTGATTAATATTACCTACTACCTCAATGTCAACCTCAACGGTTACATCACCTTGGAAAGTAATACCACCACCAATAACTACATCACTAGTTACGAATAGTGTATTTCCAATAGCAACAGATCCACCAAATACAGCAGTAGTTCCTACTGATAGGCTACCATCAATGGAAACATTCGTGGATAGACCAATTATAAGTTCAGGTGAATTGGGAATAGCATCTGTTAATATCTGATTCTCTTTACCAGTAATGCTAAAGACTGAATTTTGAATATCAACTTCACCTACTTCACTGTCATCTCCACTAAATCTTAGTGCTGGTTGAGTTGGGGGTGGGTTAGAATCTACCCACTGTGCGTCACCATTAGGATCAACATAGTATGTGTACTGTCTTAGATCTTGAGCGTCAAACCATAGATCGCCAGCTTGGATTGGTTCTCCTGTCGGTCGCAGAGTGGGGGGAATAGTTGAACCAATACCAACAGAGGTACTGATAGAACCAGCTGGTAGGAACTGTAGTTCAGAACCAAAGCCAGTAATCGTTTGGAGACTGGAGATGCCAGTTACGATTAAGTTTTCAAACTGTGCTGTGGTACCAATACCAACATTAAATACTAATCCATTGGTAGTTACAGTTCCGCCAACACTAATGTTGCCCGAGGTTAGATCATCAAGTGAAATATCTCCACCAACTTGAAGGTCCTTGTCTACTCTTAAGTTCTGATAGAACGTAGAGAATCCAGTAGTATTTAATCCACCAAATGTAGAGAATCCGGTGACTGATAATGAATTAAATACTGGATCACCACCAATGGTAGCGATACCCGTACCATTTACATCAATCTCACCAGTGACATTAAGATCTTCTAGGGTGAGTGAGGTCCCAATACCTACATTAAATACTAGACCATTGGTAGTTACTGTACCCGCTACAGAAATATTACCAGCGCCTAGATCTTCTAGCTCAATATTGCCGCCAACAAATAAGTCCTCCTCTACTCTTAAGTTCTGATAGAATGTAGAGAATCCAGTGGTATTCAAACCACCAAATGTTGAGAAGCCAGTTACTGATAATGAATTGAATTCTGGGTCACCACCGATCGTGGCAATACCAGTACCATTTACATCAATCTCACCAGTAACATTTAAATCTTGTAATGTTAATGTACTTCCTATACCAACATTAAATGACAGCTCATTAAGTGATGAGATACCAGTAACGATTAGATCATCTAGGATCGCATCATCAAAGATGATATCACCAGTGATTAATACATCACCATCAATATATGCTCCACCGTCCACAAAAAGTGCGGTGGATCCTATTCCAGCCGTCGATGGACCTACACGTAGGTCCTCTATATAAGCGTCTCCTCTAACGTCAAGATTACCTCTCGGCGTAGTACTACTAATACCAACTCCGGTGTCGTCTACGAATAGAGACGTTCCAGCTAAACCTACCTCAAGACCTTTCTTGACACGAAAATTCTGATTCGCCACGGGTTCACATTCCCCCTATAATTAAAAATTATATTGTATGAATGTATTTAGGTGGGTTTATATTATGTCTTTGTGGCGACAACTGTTGCTGTAAACGTAGATGGATTGGTGGATGTGGCAGTAATTTCGATGACGATTTCGCCAGCGACTTGTTGTACATCATAGTTTCCAACCTCAGTATTGTTGAATACGATTGAATATTCGTTGAAGAATGTGTTTGTGCCATCTTGAACTGCTAGGATTTTTGTACTATGTACATTGCCAGCTTCAACTGCCTGAATTGTAATATCAAATGTATTGTATGTTAGGTCAGTAGCAATTACCATTGGGGTTGGGAACTGTGATGCGGTACTCAATCTATAAGCAGAGTGCCTGGTGATATCAACAATATCTAATGTAGTTACCGTAGCTAGTCCAACCTTCGCCTCAACAATATCTGCGTATTGGATGGTACCAACACCAATATTAGTTTCGGTAATGTTTCCATATTCAAGCGTTAAGCTAGTACCAAACCCAGAATTATAATTTAGGTTGGTTATATTTGCTAGACTAATCTGAGCATTAGCGATGGTAGATACGCCTACCGCATTCAGATTAGTTATAGTTGCCTGATTTGGAACGACTAGATTGTTTGTAGTAGTAACACCAGAAACGAATAGATCATTGGCTATGGTTACACGATCACTAACTGAAAGTGTAGTTACAATTCCACTATTATATGAGAAGTTGTCTCCAAATAGATTTGTGACAATACCAGTCTGGGCATATAGTTGATTTGTAAATAATATATTGGAAGTTGTGAGTCCAACATTTAAGAAGCCGCCATCAATATCAACTATATTAGATAAGATATTTGGTAATGTTGATATTCCAGGGGCAAATAGGTTGCGCAAAGATACGAGATCTTCACCAAGAATAGTTCCGTTTGGAACTGATAGATTGCCTGGAGAAATTACTACATCAGAGCTAATAGCAACAATACCATCAATAGTTACACTATCACGAACAATTAAGTCATCAACGCTAGCAAATGTATCTACATATAGTGAACCAGTACTTACAATACCAGAGTTCATTATCTGCATGGACTCGATCATATTGATCGTTGACATCCCCACAGCACTGAAGTCGCCCCGGACATCTAGGAAACCACTTACAGTAGAGACAGCTACACGCTCATTTGTCGATACAAGATTGATCGTTGTAATATCAGTAGCTGTAATGGTTTCAATTGTAGCGGTTGGTCCTGTAAAGATTCCTGTAGCTTCAATTGTTTGAGCCGTTATGATGCCAGTGACACTTAAGTCATCAGAAATCTGTACGGAGTCTTTAAATTCTGCGTTACCATTAAATGTAGATACTCCAGTTACAGATAAGAACTCTGCTGTGATTGAAGTACCAATGTAGTTATCAACCGAAGCATTCTCTACATTTAGATTTGTTATGACCCCAATGTTTGCATCAAAGTTATCTACTGATAGTGTGGTAACAATGCCAGCATTTGCATATAGTGTATTGATTGTACCAACACCACTAATGAATATGTTACGACCAGTGATTTCATCATAGAAGATGTCATCTAGTACGAATAAGTCGCCGCCAACATATAGGTCACCTCTAGTTGTAGTGAATCCAAGAGGACCAGGAGCACCTAATGTGCTGATTCCATTCACCTCAAGGTTTCTCGTTACAGTTAAGTCTTCTACCTCAAGTTCCTGGGCAGTCAGTATGCCACTGACAGATAGACCAGTAACAACACCGATATTTGCGGTGAAGTTATTGAGTGTGGCAAAGCCTAGAGGACCAGATGAGAAAATGTAATCGGCATCTAGCAACTTCGATACTGTTAGGATGCCAATCTGTGATTGTTCGGCATCTAGTTGTGAGTAACTAGAGATACCTGTGATTGTCTGGTTACCATCAATGAATACATCACCTGTGATGGTTGTGAATCCAACAATAGTACCAACGCCTGTGCGGAAGAATGATGGTTCTGTAATACTACCAAACCCAACAGTTAGAATACCAACGCTAGAGAACCCAATACGTGATGTGCTGATTGTAGCATCAGTAATTATCGCTGTGTCAATTTCAGTATCACTAATATCTGCTAGGTTTAGTGTTGTTATTCCACTTACAATTAAGTCATCAACACGAAGCAATCCTTCAATATCAACATCAGCATTGATATCAATTTCGCCAGTGAATGTTACGATACCAGAGATATCAGCATTAACGGCGCTTAAGAAACCAACAGTAGCAACACCAATGTTTGCGTTCTGAATGTCGGCATTATCTAGAGTGACATCACCACCTGTAGCGCTTAAGAAACCAACAGTAGCAACACCAGTTGTGCTGTTGGTGATAGAAGCAACACCAATTGTTGCGATTCCAATAGTACCGCTTGTAATAGAAGCAACACCAGTGATGTTTGCGTTGCCAGTTGCTGTTAAATCGGGTACTGTTAGGGCACCGCCTACTAAAACGTTACGCTCTACAAAAAGATCCTTAGAAACATATAGATCATTTTGGAATGTACCTACACCAACGAATGTAGAAGCTCCTGAAACGGTCACTGTACCCGCTGTAAGGACCCCGACTGTTAATGTGCCACCAATACCTACGTTGAAATCAAGGTTGTTTACAGTGGCAATACCAGTGATTTCCTGGTTGACGAATAATGTATCAGTAATAGATACAATTCCTAGGAATGTCGTATCTCCAACAACCGTTAGGGCACCGCCAACGATTACATCAGCAGTTGTAGTGAACCCAGTTAGAGTTGTTAGACCAGTTACCGTTAGGTTTGAGCTAATAGCAACGTTCTCTGCGTCAAGTAGACCATTAGAATCTAATAGAGTCTTGGTAGTTAGGATACCAATCTGTGATTGATCAGCATCTAACTGTTTGAAAGTAGTAATACCACTTACAGTTAGGTCACCATCAATAAATACCTCACCAGTAAATGTAGTGAAGCCAACGAATGTATTGATGCCAGTTACATATAGAGCACCCTCACCTGGATCAGTTCCGAATGAGCCGAATCCTACAGTAGCAATACCAGCACGGAATGTATTGACTTCAAGGTCTTCTATCTCTGCCTCTGTGGCGCTTACAAGCCCGACAGTTGCTACGCCGATGTTCGCATCAGTAGCACTTAAGAAGCCTACGGTAGAGGTTCCTACGACCTGCTCGGTGATACTAGCGAACCCAATGTTGGCGTTGGTTATATTAGCTGTGCCACCGATGTCTACAACAACATCACCCTGGAAGTCAGCAGAGCCAGTAACAATCAAATCCTGTGTTGTTACGATGCCTGCGTTGATCTCATCAGAGTTAATGAAATCTGTATCTAGTAGTAGGATTGTACCTACACCAGCGAATAAGAAGTTAGTTGTAGTTAGACCAGATACATTGATGTCTGCGTTTAGGTCAATATCAGAAGCGAATGTTGATACACCAAGAACATTTACTGATCCAAATACCTCAAGCTCATTAAGTACTGATAGGAAATCGATAAAGCTATCGTCAGCAACCAAAAACTCGGTAAAGGCTTTGTCAGCATAGAACTGTCCTTCCTGAGTTGGATACTTGGAGAAGTCAGTAGTAACCGCAACAGTACCAGAGTCCATTCTGGTGATTGTTGAGATCGTTCCTATTAGGTTGGTGATTGTAGCTACACCAACTTGTAGGTACTCTAGGTCTAGGAAGGTACCAATACCTGTGTTTAGATCTAGCTGATTGATTGTTGCGATACCTAGAACCTGTAGGTTGGTACCAGTTAGTTGCTCAAAGCTTAACTCACCACCAACAAATAGGTCATTCGCTACATATAAGTCTTCGCCGAAAGTACCGATTCCAGTAAAGGTTGAAATACCTGATACCAGAATGTCACGATTTACATTTACTAGATCATCACCAAATGTAACACCGTTAATTTGAGAGAACTCTGAATAATTTAGAGTATCACCAATAGCAACGGCAATATTAGAGATACCTGGGCTGTTTAGCTGGTCTCTGAATGTGCCAATACCATAACTGAGTAGGTCGCCAGTTAGAATACCAATTCGAGCTACGTCAAAGTCTAGTTCGTCTCCCTCTAATCTACCAGACTCAAAGCCAACACCACCAATAGTACCAGTACCTGACTGAATATCATTAGCTTCAACAACATTGAATGTACCAATGCCAGTATTAACAGAACCTTCTGTGAATAATGTGGTAATGATACCGACATTAGACTCTAGATTTACAATAGTACCAACACCAGTTACTTCTAGGTTCTCTGCTCCTAGATCTTTTACAGTAAACTGATCGGTTACAGTTAGGTCACCATCAACAAATACCTCACCAGTTACAGTTACTAGACCAACGAAGGTACTAGTTCCAGTAACTGCTAGAGCTTCAGTAATAGTAAGGATGCCTACCGAGGCTTCCTCAATAACAATTTTTTCTACATCAACTTCAGTTATTGTTGCTATACCTGAAATATTGACATCATCTATTTCAGCAAAACCAATAGTTGCGACACCAGCAGCAACATCAGTTGCTGTTAATACACCGATAGTTGAAGACTCTAACTGTAAGTCTGTACCTATTCCAATATTAAACTCTAGCTCATTTAGTGTGGTGATACCCGTTACTTGGAAGTCAGTAAAGATACCAATGTTACCCTCAACTTCATTTAGAGTTGAGATACCAGTAACTACAATATTTTCTGCGTTAATCTGGTTAAAGAATGTGTCACCAGCAACGAATAGGTCATTACCTACGTATAGATCGTTGAAGTATGTACCAATTGCTCCCCTAACTTCTAGGCTGTTCTGAACAATACTATAAGAACCAGCCGTCTGTCCAAAACCTAATGTAGCAATACCTGCTCTGAAAAGTTCTGCTTCTAGGTCATTTACATATAGCTCTTGTATCGTAGCAAATCCAGCTATAACATCCCCAACGAAGCTAGAGATACCTTGGGCGTCAATATTTCCACGGAAGGTAGCAATGCCAGGATCAACAACTAGTGACTGAACGGTAATGTTACCCTCAATCTCAATATTTTTAGCCTTAATAATCTCGGCTTCAACCTTACCTAGCTCACCATTAATTGTTACGCCAGTAGATCCAATACCAACTTGGAAGTCATCTAGTGGTTGGTTAGTACCAATACCAACTGAAGTGATACCAGCTGCCTCAGATGTTCCATAACCAGGTAGAGACCAGAAAGTTCCATCGGGTCCATAACCAGTAGCAATACCTGAATTATCACCATACGCCGTTCTAATCCAGTATGTATTGAAATTAATGTCCGCAATATTGGGACCAATACTACTCTCTACAATATTAATTAATGATGAGTCATTTGACCTAAAGTTCAATCCACTGAAAGAACTTACACCTACCTGAACATCTTCTTCAAATACTCTTATGAATGTTAAATCAAATGGTGAAGCTGCTACCCATTTAACTCCTTCTACATCTTGTGATAAGAAATATCCTAATCCACCCGTCTGAATACCAGCATCATATATTGGTCCTCTAATACTGATCTCTGGAGTATCAATACTTGCTCTTGGCTCAGATGTTTCAACACCAATTGCTCCAGACACACTAAGAGTTAGGTCCCTATTGGTTGAAAACCCAGGTGTACCTACTGCGAATCTACTTACTCTGCCTGATTGATAAAATAATGCCATTGACCCAGGATAATAATGCGAACGTTGTTTTAGCTCTTAGCCGTTTCTAGAATAGAGACTACAACCTTCACATCTCCGGTCGTATCGCCTTGAAGGACTAACTCATCCCCTGTTTCTAGGACAAGTCTACCAATAATTAGATTCAATGCATCGTTGGGGATGACTGGACCATCATTGATAATTTGAAAGTCTTCTGGTTGATCACCTGGTCTGGCGTGGGAAAAGGTGACAAATTTAACTCCAGCATCAACACCCGAGCCAACATTAGTGGCTTGAGCGAAAAGAACAATGGAAGCAACTCCAATGGGTGAAGTGTAAATCCCCACCCTGGAGTCGGTAACCAAATGTCTTACCGTTAGAAATTTGTTTAGTGCTACTGCTGCCATGGTACTTAGCTATCCAATGCGATGATGAGTGGCGTTACTTTATTTAGCACCGATTGGTCGAAGGACCTTCCCGTAACTGTGCCAGTGAACTGGTTAATTACGAAATCATCACCGATGTTAAAGTTACCTGCCTGATC
>JAAHTG010001548.1_pt1 | contig 13713 bp, 12 predicted proteins | sample 6116081 | NCBI WGS metagenome assembly JAAHTG01 (sample SAMN13939989, study PRJNA603662) | sponge metagenome | isolation source: marine sponge | host: Mycale hentscheli | place: New Zealand | collected 2005 | reverse complement strand
TAAGTACAGGTTCAATAAAGGTGGTTATGTTGCATGTGGTGCATCTAATCCAGGGACTCATAAGAAAACTACTTGACAAACTAATGTGTGTGTGATATAAAGATGGCTAGGAAACAAGCTCCAACATTAACTGCTATTCCTGTTGACCAATCTTGGAAGATTCCAAAGAGAGGTTTAGACGGAGAATACTACCCTATAGTAAGAGTAGGTAGGCATATTCCTTTTGGATATGAGCAAGATGAAGGTGATAAGGATATACTCCAACCGATACCCGAACAACTAGAAATGTTAGAGATGGCTAAGAAGTACTTGAAAGAGTACAGTCTCCGACTAGTAGCCAGATGGCTTACAGAACAATCGGGTAGATATATTTCACATGTAGGGTTAAACAAACGTGTCAGCATCGAAGAAAAACGAAGGTATACGGCCTCAGCCCATAGAGACTATGCAAGGCGTTACCAAGAAGCCAGTGAAAAAGCGAGAGTCATCGAAGAAGAAAGACTCGGTGGTAGAAGTACAAGAAAGCTCGACAGAGATAGCTGAAACAACTCCTACTTACGCACAACCTAAACCAGAGCCGATTGATGTCAAGAAAGCACAAGACATTATCTTTGCTCCTAACCCTGGACCTCAGGAAGACTTCCTAGCTTCTAGTGAGCAGGAAGTTTTATACGGTGGAGCTGCAGGTGGTGGTAAATCATATGCGATGGTTGCAGACCCTGTACGTTACTTTAATAACCCACAGTCTAGAGGATTGTTAGTTAGACGTAGTACAGAAGAATTAAGAGAACTTATCTCAGTATCTAAACAGTTATACCCACGAGCTATTCCAGGTATTAAGTTTATGGAAAGAGATAAGACTTGGGTAGCCCCTAGTGGTGCTACTTTATGGATGTCGTATCTTGATAGAGATGATGATGTTATGAGATATCAGGGACAGGCTTTTAACTGGATAGGACTCGATGAGCTTACACAGTGGCCTTCCCCTTTTGCATGGAACTATATGAGATCACGTCTTCGTGCTACTAGTGCTTCTGGTTTACCTCTTTATATGAGAGCAACAACAAACCCTGGAGGCCCTGGTCATTTCTGGGTTAAGAAGACTTTCATAGACCCTGCCCCTGCTAATACATCTTTCAACGCTACTGATGAACATGGCGATGTAATCGAATGGCCTAAGGGACACTCAAGAGAAGGTGAACCTTTATTTAAACGTAGGTTTATACCTGCTAACTTGTTTAACAATCCATACTTAGCAGAAGATGGAATGTATGAAGCAAACCTACTATCAATGCCTGAGCATCAACGTAGACAGTTGTTAGATGGTGATTGGAGTATATCAGAAGGTTCAGCCTTCAGTGAGTTCAGTGTTAAGAAGCATGTAGTAGAACCATATGATATACCAGAGAGTTGGTCTAAGTTTAGAGCATGTGACTACGGTTATGGTTCAATGACAGCAGTATTATGGTTTGCTGTAGCTCCTAGTGAACAGATAGTTATATACAGAGAACTATACGTTAACAAGACTACTGCTTCTGATCTAGCAGATATGATTATAGAGATAGAACAAGGTGAACGTATAAGATACGGAGTACTCGATAGCTCTTTGTGGCACAATCGAGGAGACACAGGACCTAGTCTAGCAGAACAAATGATTCAGAAAGGTTGTCGTTGGAGACCATCAGATAGATCAAAAGGTTCACGTATAGCAGGTAAGAACGAAATACATAGAAGATTACAGATAGATGAGTTTACAGAAGAGTCTAGATTGGTATTCTTCAACACTTGTCGGAACATAATATCAGAATTACCATCTCTTCCTCTTGATAAGAACAATCTAGAAGATGTAGATACAAAGAGTCCCATAGATCACGGTTATGATGCTCTGAGATACGGTCTAATGACTAGGCCTCGATCATCACTTTGGGATTACGACCCTTCTACACAACGATCAGGCTTTCAAATGTCTGACCCCACATTTGGCTACTAAGGAATAAAACATGGATGAGTACGAAATGGACGAACAAGTAATGGAAACAATGATGGATGATGCAGAATCTTCATTCGTTGAAGACATATCAGAAGGTGAAACAACAGATGAACCGGTAGGTAAGGTTGTTGGTTACGTTACCGAGCGTTTTCATAGAGCTGAGACAGCTAGATACAAAGATGAAGAGCGTTGGGTTAAGTCTTACCGTAACTACAGAGGTATATACGGCCCTGATGTACAGTTTACTAGCACTGAGAAGTCTAGAATCTTCGTTAAAGTAACTAAAACTAAAGTATTAGCTGCATATGGGCAGTTAGTAGAGGTTTTATTCGGCAATAACAAGTTCCCTATATCCATTGACCCTACAACTCTACCAGAAGGTATAGCAGAAGCTATGCATTTTGAGTCTAATCCAGAGATGCAGAAAGCTAAGGCTCCAGAAGCCCCTCAGATTAGCCCTGAGGACTCCAAATTACGCCCAGGAGAAACCATCCCAGAACTTATGGAACGATTGGGTGGAATGGCTGATGATATGGCTCCAGTAGCCGATATTATGGAAGAGGGAGAAGGTAGAACTGCTACTGAAGTAACCGTACACCCTGCAATGGTAGCTGCTAAGAAGATGGAAAAGAAGATACATGACCAATTAGAGGAATCAGGTGCATCTAAGAAGCTTAGAACTGCTGCATTTGAATGTGCTTTGTTTGGTACAGGTGTTATGAAGGGCCCATTTGCTGTAGATAAAGAATATCCTAATTGGGATGATGAAGGTAACTATAAACCTCGTATTAAAACAATGCCTCAGTGTGATGCTGTTTCTGTATGGAACTTCTACCCTGACCCTGATGCTAATTCAATGGATGAAGCTGAGTATGTTGTAGAACGTCACAAGATGTCTAAGTCTCAACTACGTGCACTTAAGCGTAGACCTTTCTTCCGTAAGAATGCAGTTGATCTTGCTATGTCTTATGGCCAGTCTTACACTAAAGAGTGGTGGGAGCAGGCTATGGAAGATGATTCACAAGAGACAGCTTCAGAACGATATGAAGTACTTGAGTTCTGGGGTTATGTAGATACAGATATCCTAGAAGATCACGAAGTAGATATCCCATCAGAATTAAAAGATACAGATCAACTTAACTGTAACATATGGATTTGTAATGGACAAGTAATCCGCCTAGTTATGAACCCATTCAATCCACAAATTATTCCTTACTTTGCTGTACCATACGAAGTAAACCCTTACTCGTTCTTCGGTGTTGGTTTAGCTGAGAACATGGATGACACACAATCTCTAATGAATGGTTTTATGAGAATGGCAGTAGACAATGCTGCGTTATCAGGTAACTTATTAATTGAAGTAGATGAAAACAATCTAACTCCAGGTCAGAACCTAGATATATACCCTGGAAAAGTGTTCCGTAGAAATGGTGGGGCTCCAGGTCAAGCCATCTTTGGTACTAAATTCCCCAACGTATCTAACGAAAACATGCAGATGTTTGATAAGGCTCGTCAGTTATCTGATGAATCAACTGGCCTACCTAGCTTTGCTCACGGTCAGACGGGTGTATCTGGTGTTGGACGTACAGCGTCTGGTATCTCTATGCTTATGTCAGCAGCTAACGGCTCTGTGCGTACAGTTATCAAGAACGTAGATGACTACTTACTTGGACCTTTAGGTAAAGCCTTCTTCTCATTCAACATGCAATTTGATTTTGATGAAGATATCAAAGGTGACTTAGAAGTTAAAGCACAAGGTACATCGTCTTTAATGGCTAACGAAGTTCGTAGTCAACGGTTAATGCAGTTCTTACAAGTTGTACAGAACCCTGCTCTAGCTCCTTTTGCTAAGATGGATTATGTTATTCGTGAAATTGCTGAGTCAATGGACTTAGATGCTGATAAGGTTGCTAATAGTTTATCTGAAGCAGCAATACAAGCAGAGATACTAAGAAAGTTCCAAGAAGCTAATCCACCAGAAGTAGACCCTAATGCAGAAGCAGCAGCAATGCAAGCAGCTATGGGTGCTAGTGGTGGTGCTCCCGATGCAGGGGCAATAAACGTAGGTGGGGCTCCAGTTCCAGGGGAACAAGGTTTTTCAGGAAATACTGGTCAAACAGCAATTTAATTAAGGTACTTAAATGATTCTCAAACAATTAGTAAATGATAAGACACTGTACGATGCTTTTATAGAAGAGTTGGACACACGGATTAACTTCGCGTATAGACAGTTAGAACAAAGGGATGAACCCCTGGAGCTACACCGATTACAAGGTGAGATAAAAGCATTGCGTAGCTTAAAGCAATTACGTGATAAAATCAATGGAGAAAGAACGGAGACTTTTTAACAATGATGAGTAAGAACAATAAACTATACGAAGAAGGTGGCTTAGCTACTGACGGTGTAGACGTAGACCCAGTATCAGGTAACGATGTTCCTCCTGGTTCTAACGCAGAAGATGTAAGGGATGATATCCCTGCACAACTATCGTCTGGTGAGTACGTTGTACCTGCTGACGTAGTTAAATACTTTGGTGTAGCTCACTTTGAAAAACTAAGAGCTAAAGCTAAAGAAGGCTTAGAAGGCATGGAAGAGGATGGACGTATGGGTGGTGAACCTATAGAAGAAGCTCCTCAAGGTGTGTCAGATGAAGATTTAATGAACCTAGACGGTTACGCAACAGGTGGGATAGCAATGAAAGACTCAGACGTAAATAGCATTATAGATAGAGTGAAGGCAGCTGCTAAGTCTGACCCTTCAGTATCTAATCTATTAAAAGCAAAAGGTATCTACATGCAAGATGACAATGTAGGGCCAAAGGTACAAGGACAAGCAGGGCCTAGACAATTCAATGAAGGTGGTACTACTGATCTAAACTCAACAGGTACAACAAGTGACTACAACCCTTATACATATACTCCAGGGTTCTCTGTAGAATCAGGTACAACAGGTAATGCTCCTACAACTGTTGGAACTCCTACAATACCTACAGTACCTACAGCTCCAGTAGCTACAGCTCCTGTTACATGTCCTCCAGGTTATGTACTAGATACAACTACTAACTCTTGTGTTCCAGAAGATAACAGAGACAGAGGAAGCAGTAGTAATAAACCAGAAGTAGACCCAGAAGCATGGATGAAGAAGTATGACTACACAGACCCTGCTGTACTTATGGAACAATCATTAGACACACTTAACATGGGTGAAACTGATGAAGAAAAGAGTTTCTTAGAGAAAGCTGCAGGTGCAGTATCTGGATTCTTCGACAACGGTATATTTGGTAAGATATTTAAAACACAGAAACATGCTGAAGTATTAGCTAACGCTGCTGTACTAGAATCACACGGTTACACAGACCAAGCTGCTAAGTTACGTGAAGCAGCAGGTGGATACGCTGAGTCTAACAAGTTGAAGTTAGGTGGGTTCTTTGACTCAACTACAACTCTAACTAAGATGGCTATGGGTAGCTATGGTATGACTGAGATGATGAAGGGTGGAGGAAACCGTATGGCTTCTAACACATCAGGTGATACTCGTAAGTTTGCTAGAACTAACAAGTCATCAACAGCTCCAGTTGGAATAGATGATCGTAGAATGGCTAGAACTCGTTCAGCTACTTCTGCTAGAGACAATACAGATGATGCAAGAGCAAGACGTACTAAAGGTACATCAAAAGCTACAACATTTGCACGTCCTAGTATGAGTTCAAATAAACCTGCAGGTAAGTCTCCTACCACTGCTTCTTCTATTGTTAGGAAGCCTGTATATGCAAGAGATAAGACTGATGATGCAAGAGCAGCACGTACTAACAAATCAGCACCTTCGTCAGCTTCTAAACCTAAAGCTAGAACAGTTAGAACAAAGGCAAGCCCTAAAGTGTCTAAACCTAAGTATGCAAGAGATATGTATAACAAAGGTGGACTAGCTTCTAAACCAACTAAGAAATAATAACACTAAAGGTGGGGGCGAGCAGCCCTCATCAACTCCTAAATAACTAAGGCCACTCAGCTACGGCTGACCCCAACATAAATAAAAGGATATATAATATGGCTCAAGATATGGTAAAGAAAGTAGATAACGCCTCTGCAATGATGGATAGAGGAACTAACTACGCAGTTAAACAATCTCGTATGCAGAAGGACGAGGAAGAGTTAGCAGCTCTAATAGCAGAACACTCTGGTGAAGAAGTAGAAGCAGTAGAAGAAACTACAGAAGAAGTAGTAGAGACTGTTGAAGAAGTAACAGAAGAACCAGTTGAGTCAGAAGAAGAGTCTGATGAGAACTTAAGTAGAGAAGAGAAGTCTTTCAAGAAGCGTTATGGTGATCTCCGTCGACATATGGCTGATAAAGAGAAAGAATGGAAAGAGCAGATGGAATCAAAGACATCAGCTCCCCTCAGAGCTCCTAGTTCAGATGAAGACATTGAAGCATGGGCAGAGCAGTACCCAGACGTAGCAGCTATAGTAGAAACTATTGCATCTAAGAAAGCAGATGAGAAGTTTGCTGTAGCAGAGGAAAGACTACGTGAGTACGATGAACAAGCTTATGAAGTAGAAAGAGTTAAAGCAGAAACAACTATCCGTAAATCACATTCAGACTTCGATGAGTTAAGAGACTCAGACAAGTTCCATGACTGGGTAGAAGACCAACCTAAGTGGGTACGTGATGCCTTATACGAGAACTCAGATGATGCAGCTAGTGTTGTAAGAGTTATTGACTTGTATAAAGTAGATAACAACATGACCCCTGCAGCTAAGAAGAAAGCCAGTAAGGATGCAGCTAAGACTGTAACTAAACGTGGTACACCTGCTGTAGATAGTGATGGTGCTAACCAAATGATTAAAGAATCTCAAGTATCTAAAATGACTGATAAACAGTTTGAAGATAACTACGATAAGATACAAGCAGCTATGGCCTCAGGCAAGTTCGTCTATGACGTAACAGGCAAAGCTCGTTAATACCAACCTACTTAATTAAATGCTTGACAGACAAGTACAAGTATGGTATAACTGTTGATGTCCTAATAGACCTTATATGCATGGTCAGCTAGGGCATCTTCATAGACTCACAAGAGTCTCGAACACTAATAAATCTCTAAGAATTACCTGACAATAAAGGCCCAATTAGTAAAACTGGCAAGTTGACCTAATTGCACCCTTGAAAACTCAGCCCCTTGTCCAGATTGTTTTAGGTTCATTTAACCGAGATACACTCATGTATCTTATTTATCAAGCCAAACATCATAAAGGATATTAATCATGGCTTTTGCATCAGCATCAGGTTATACTAACCTACCAAATGGTAACTTCTCTTCAGTTATCTATTCTAAGAAAGTACAACTTGCTTTCCGTAAGAAGAGCATTTGTAACGACATCACTAACTCAGACTATTTCGGTGAAATAGCTTCTCAAGGTGATACAGTTAAAATTATCAAAGAACCAGAGGTTTCCGTTTCAGAGTACAAGCGTGGCACAACTATTGCTGCTCAAGATTTAGCAGACGCAGACTTTTCTTTGACAGTAGACAAAGCAAACTACTTTGCATTTAAAATCGACGATATAGAAGAAGCACACTCACATGTAAACTTCATGGACTTAGCAACTAATCGTGCTGCGTTCCGTTTAGCTGACCAACTTGACCAAGAAGTATTAGGTTACTTATCAGGTTATAAGCAATCTGCTTTACATTCAAACGCTAATGCAGTTAACAATATCGTTAACGGTACTAAAGCTGACGCAGCTGCAGGTTCAGACGAACTATTAGCAGGAATGAAGTTGAAGAAGTCTGACTTCGGTAACATCACAACAGCATCAGCAGCTGATCACTCAATCCCAGTAGCAGCACGTCTACCAGGAGCGACTGCTCTTCCAACTGCATACGCTTCACCAGTAATGCTTATCAACCGTATGGGTCGTTTATTAGACCAAAACAATGTTGATAAAGAAGGCAGATGGATCGTAATCGACCCAGTAATGCTTGAAGTATTAATGGACGAAGATTCACGTTTCTTGAACGCTGACTTTGGTGAAGGTTCTGCATTGCGTAACGGCTTAGTAATGAATAAGTGGAATGGTTTCCGCGTATACGTTTCTAACAACCTACCATCAGTTGGAACTGGCCCTGCAACATCAGGAACAGCTAACCAAAACACTAACTTCGGTGCAATCGTAGCTGGACATGATTCTGCTGTAGCAACTGCTGAGCAAATCAACAAGACAGAAACTTACCGTGACCCAGATTCATTCGCTGATATCTGTCGTGGTATGCACTTATATGGACGTAAGATTCTACGCCCAGAAGCAATCGTAACTGCTAAGTACAACCTAGCATAAACTAAACGATTACAGGGAGTCCCAATACTGGGGCTCTCTATTTACTTTTAAAACCATTACGAAGGGATTGACATTATGGCTTTTATCGCTGATGCAGTGTTTGACGGTGGACTTACAATAGTAGATGCTAACGGTACTCGTTTAGATATCTGTTCAAGTGAGCCAACTACTTATGCACAAGCAACTTCAACATTAACTCTTGGTAACGATACAGTTAACACAGGTGCTCCAACTAACGGTGCAACTGATGGTCGACGTGTGATCGTTCCTGCTATTACTGCAGGTACTGTAACAGGCACAGGTACTGCAGCTTTTTGGGCATTAACTAATGGCTCAAACACACTATATGCAACTGGTTCTTTGAGTGCTTCACAAGCTGTTACTACTGGTAACACTTTCTCATTAGACGCAGTTTCTATCACTATCCGTGACGCTTAGTAGGCGTTACTGAAGATGGCTGATCATAACTTAAGAGCAAGTGGATACGCTTTATACAACACTGCTGTTTACGGACAGGAGCAGTATGGAGGTCATGTACGTTCTGAGGTTGAGGTCAGCCAACCTTCTTTGGGGCAGGTGTTAAACGCCAATGATATCCAAAGTGCTACGGAAACAACTTCTAACACACTTAATCAGAACTATTCTCTAATATCTGTAGATTTAAACTCTAACTCAGAGATAACTAATCCAGGTATAGATGAACTAAACATATTAGATGCTACTGATGTAAGCTCTGCAACAACCTTGACTATGGTAGCAGTAGGTCAAGCTCATTCATTGTTAGCAGATAATGTAGAGTCAGACACAGAGTTAACTTCACAATCCGTCAGCGAATCACATGCATTTTTTAATGTTAGCGTAGAAGCAGACACAGCTACTTCATCGTCTACCATTGATCAAGACCATGAGTTCAATGCTATAGACAATAATTCTATTAGTCTTGTTACTTCAAACACACTAGGTCAGTTTCACTCTATTACCTCTAGTAACACTGAGGCAAGCGCAGAGGCTGGAACACCAGTAGCTGTTGTAGCAGTACACTTATTGGCCAGTAGCATCTCAAGCACTACTGAGATACCACCTAACCCTGTTATAGCACAAAACAATATACTAGTATCAGTAGATATAGGGACTACTTCTGAGATAACTAACCCAGATATAGACGAGCTAAACATCTTTGACGCAGGTGATCCTTCGTCATCTACTTTAGTAGGTACACCAAATATAGTTCAGTTGCATAATAATGACGCTGTTCATTTAGAAATAAATAGTGAAGTATCAGAACCTACAATATCACAGGCATTATTCCTTAATGCAACAGATATAGAAACTCAATGCCTATTAGCACCAAGACCTGTTCTAATAGATTTGAAACCTATTGAACAAGATATAACTAGAACACTATTAGTACCTTCTGAATCAAGAACAATAATAGTAGGGAGAGCCGCATAATGAAATGGCCTATCAAAGACCCAAGTGAAATACTAGATTACTCAGTAGACTGGTCAAGATTCTTAGAAGAGTCAGTAATACAGTCAGTACAATGGTATATAAAAGATGCAGATGATATTAAAACATTAATAACTACAGGTCAGACTGTAGACGGTTTAACACTTTACTCGCAGGTGTCTACTAATACAGTAGCTACAGCTAGGTTTGGTGCAGGTACATTAAACAAAAAGTATAAAGTAACATGTGCTGTAACATACAATACTCATTTAGTATCTGAAAGAGTTATACAGCTTCCGATTAAAGAAAGATAAGAATGGCATACAATTACTTAAACTTAGTTAATGATTTAAACCGTAGAGTAAATGAAACAGAGTTAGACAGTTCTAACTTTGCAAGTGCTACTGGCTACTATAGCACAGCTAAAGATGCTATCAACTCTGCTATCAGACTATTAAACCAAGAAACATTCCAATGGCCTTTTAACTTCATCGAACATGAAGAAGACCTAACTCCTGGTACAATGCGTTATGATAACCCATATAACTCTAAAACTATAGACTTCAATACATTTCGTATTAAACGAGATAATACTCTAGGCAATGCTACTTCAATGTTGAAGAAAATGGACTACGAAGAGTATTTAGCTAAATACGTTGATGACGAGTATAATGATAACACTTCTATTAGGAGTACACCTACACACATAATCAAAGCCCCAGGAAACCAGTATATTGTTTATCCTTCTCCTGATAAAGAGTACGAGATAGTCTTTGAGATGTATACACTACCAGTAGACCTAATACTATATTCAGATACACCTTCTGTTCCAGAGGCTTATAGACACATCATAATTGACGGTGCTATGTACTACGTTCAGATATTCCGTAATGATAACCAATCAGCTCAGATGTCTTTAGGTAAGTTCAACGAAGGTGTTAAGAACATGAGAAGTATTTGGATTAATAGATTTGAGTACATATATGATAACAGGGTACATTACTGATGGCTACAGGTTGGGAATCATTTCCACTAGAGCTTAAGGGTGGATTAATTAGTAATATGTCTAGGCTGCAACAAGGGGTTAAAGCTCCTGGCTCTGCTAGAAGGTTGATTAACTTTGAACCATCCGTTAAGGGTGGTTATCGTCGTATTAACGGTTACGCTAAGTATGACACTAATGCTATACCTTCATATGGCTCCCCAGTAGTTCAAGGAAGCTCACAGACAGGCACTACACTTACTATTGCTAATATGTTCCTACAAGTAGAGGATGGCTCTACATTCGAAGTAAATGGCATCTCAGGTACTTACTCTGTAACATCAAGTGCTTGGTCATTCTCTAATAAAGAAACTGTTTTAACTATAACTCCTGCATTATCGGGGAGCCCTATGGATAGAGCAGCAGTTAAGTTTACTAACAAAGTAGGTAAGACAGAGGGTTTATATTGGTTCTCAGATACAGACACTAACTCAAACGTAGCAATAGTATTACGTGATGGTAGTTTATTTACTACAGCAGGTGGTGGTTACACAAATATAAGTGCTCCTGGTTATGGTACTGTAAGGGTTAAACACTCAGGGCATACTGGCTCTACAATGGATATAGACGGTATTACGGATGATGATAACGGCCCAAGAATAGGTGATACATTTAGTATTGCAGGTGTAGAAAAAGTATATACAGTTTTAGCAACTCCAACAATTTCATCAGGACACTGTGTTATATCTATATACCCTGCTTTGGCCAGTGCACCTGCTGATAATGCTCTTATAACATTTATGGGACGTAATCAAACAGGTGGTTCTAAAGCTAGGTTTGCTAACTTTAACTTTGATGGTACTGAACGTGTTGTAATGGTTGATGGTACTAACTATCCTATTACTTGGAATACTAATGAACCTGTACGTACACTAGACGGTACTACAGATATAATTGGATCAGAAGTTGTATCTCAATTCCATGATCATCTATTCTTTGCTAAAGGTTCTTTACTAAGCTTTACAGCTCCATTTGCACAGAATGATTTCAATACAGGTAATGGTGCAGGTAATATAAGACTTCCGGCTCGTATTACAGGTTTAGTAACATTCCGTGATAAGCTTATTATCTTCACTAACTCTAGTATACATCAGTTAACAGGTACTAGCTCAGCTTCATTCCAGTTAGCAGAAATAGTAGAAGATATAGGTTGTTCAGAGCCAGACACTATCCAAGAAGTAGGTGGTGATATTATGTTCATGGGGCCTGATGGTTTAAGGTTCTTAGGTGCTACTACTCGTATCGGTGACTTTAACTTATCATTAGCTTCTCGTAACATACAAGATCAGGTTACTCAGTTCCGTACAGACTACACAGATATTGTATCTCTAACAATCAGAGGTAAATCACAGTATCGCATAATGGGTTTTGTATCAGGTCAGTTAGAGTCTAATGCTAAAGGATTCATAGGTACACAGTTTGCTGACCAAGACGCTAACAGCTTTGCGTGGTCTGAGACTGAAGGTGTTAAAGCATATCGTGCTACATCAGTAAACACTGGTCAAAAAGATATATCATTAATTGTCGGTGAAACAGGATACGTTTATCAGTTAGATATAGGTTCTACTTTTGATGGTAATGCTATACCTTCTGTTCTATTCACACCTTTCATGGCAATAAATGACCCTAGAATAAGAAAGACAATGTACAAGGCTACTTCATTCTACGACCCAGAAGGTTCTGTAGAAGGGAACTTAACCTTCAAATATGACTTTCAGAGACCTGGTGTTATACAACCTTCTGCTTCATCATTAAATGGTGGTGGATCATTTTCTGTATTTGGTGAAGCTTTACTAGGTACAGACGAATACGGAGGAAACCCTGAGACAGTAATAGAAACAAATACAACTGGATCATTTTTTACAATTTCATTACAATACGAATTTAATGCAATTAACCCACCATTTATAGTAGATACAGTTCTACTTGAATACTCAAACAACGATAGGAAATAGACATGGGAACAGGTTATACACGTAACGATACATCTAACAACATAGCCAACGGTAACGTGATTGACGCTGCTGACTTGGATGGTGAGTTTGATGCTATAGCAACAGCATTTGGAACGTCTGGGCACTCCCATGATGGTACAACTGCCGAGGGCGGTGCTATTTCAGTAGTCGGCCCAACACAAGAATTTCTAGGAGATGGTAGTTCATTCTACCCTAAGTCAGACGCTACTTACGATCTAGGTAAATCAACTGCTTCATTTGATGTAGCATACGTTGAGTCAATTAACTTAGGTGGTACAGGTATTACCTCTTCAGCAGATGAAATAAACAAGTTAGATGGTATAACAGCCTCGACTGCTGAGCTTAACTATGTAGATGGTGTTACATCTAGTATACAAACACAGTTAGGTACTAAGTTACCACTATCGGGTGGAACAATGACTGGTGATATAAACGGTAACGGAAACAAAGTTCTATTTGCTAACGTGTACAGTACAGAAGGTGACTTGCCAAGTGCCTCTACTTATCACGGTATGTTTGCTCACGTACACGCTACAGGTGCAGGTTACTTTGCTCACGGTGGTTCATGGGTTAAACTAGCAAATGATTCACAGATATCAGACGAGAACTTCACAACTGCTGACCATTCTAAACTAGATGCGATTGAAGCAAACGCTGACGTAACAGATACAGCTAACGTAACTTCTTCTGGTGCTTTGATGGATAGTGAAGTTACTAATCTTTCTCAAGTAAAAGCATTTGATAGTTCAGATTATGCTACAGCCGCTCAAGGAACATTAGCAACCAACGCTTTACCAAAAGCTGGTGGAACTGTGACAGGCGATGTCTTGTATAATGATAACGTCAAAGCTAAGTTTGGTGCTAGTGATGACCTACAGATTTATCATGATGGGTCTAATAGCTACGTTAATGACAATGGCACT
>JAAHTG010001462.1_pt1 | contig 13736 bp, 26 predicted proteins | sample 6116081 | NCBI WGS metagenome assembly JAAHTG01 (sample SAMN13939989, study PRJNA603662) | sponge metagenome | isolation source: marine sponge | host: Mycale hentscheli | place: New Zealand | collected 2005 | reverse complement strand
CTGTTAAGAAAATCCTTTGCTTTCCTAATCCGAGTAATAAATCATCAGCGTATGCTGAAATGTTTAGTGGCTTGAAAGAAACCCATGTAGGTATTTGGTTTTGGGTATCAATTTGATAAACCCAATTTTCCCAATTTTTAGCAATAGAGCCTACTAATTCCTTAACCTTCATCAAGAAGTTAGAAGCATAAGACAATTCTTTTTTCTCATATTTTGTATGAGGGTCTTTGTCTTTCATTTTATCCGTTACATATTCTTCAAGAGCAAGTAAATACTTTGTCAATTTAATCAATTCCTGTTTCCTTTCTTCCGCAGGTGTATTTAGATTCATAGTTCTAATCGCAGGTATTCCGTATCCCTGTTTTGGATTGGCGGGGTCAAATTGCTTTAGTATTCTGTTTCTTTGCGCTTCTAAAGAATCCTTTTTGGATTGAGATTTTGCATCCTTTACTTCTTGAGCCGATGGTGCTTTGAACAACCTTTCAAGCATTCTTTGAGATACATTCATAGCATAAAATGACATCATATTGTTTGCTAATTGGTGGGCTTCATCAATAATCAAGAAAGGCCGCTTAGGGAGGACTTTTCCACTTCGGTTCATCCCCATCATATAAGCAGTATTACCTACAAAATACCTTGACTTTTGAGCCGTAGTTAATGCACCATAATAATCACATAAAGAATCGGCTTCAACATCAAAGTCCATCATTCCTAAGTTAGTAGGATTTTTCTTGGTGCAATTGAAACCTTTTGCATATTTACAAGGAGCAAGACTCGCATTACAAGTCTGTGGTGAAACATCGGTTGCATTTTCTAATGCTTCATTTGCTAATTTAACATCGTCTGTTCCCGGTTCAATGTCAAGTAAGCAATCATAATTACCTCTCCCCATAACAGAACGCATGAAAGGCATTTCTTTGAGATATTGCGCTTGTAGTCCTTTCAAATGAGTAACGATATAAGAGGAAGCGTCATAGATTTGAGGAATTGTTTTTGCGACAACCGACTTTCCGCCGCCAACGGGCATTTCAACAACGATATTTTTATATCCTTTGTCTATTGCATCCATCATTGGCTCTAACACTTGCTTTTGAATATCTCTAAAGGGATGAAATTTTGTTCCCTTTGATACTTCATCAAATCCTACTGTATCAACAATTATTGTATCTTCTTCAACATCATATTGAATAAAGTCTTTTTCTTCCTCTTTATGCCCGTTTGTCTTTTTGACACCTGTTTTACCAATGTCTTTTCCATCATCAAAGTCTTTCAGTAAAGGAATATAATCTTTCAAGTTAAATTCGTCAATATCTTCCAAATCAGCCGTTTCTAAAGTATTTTGCTTCTTGGTATCCTTTTTTTGGTTCGGGTTATACTTTTCTTCACCGTCTAAAAATAAGGTCAATCGGTTTTTCTTACAGAATGCTTCAATTCTTTCTATACGCTTTGACTTATCGCCAAAAGCCCCTCTAAAGTTCTTGGATTTCCAATCATATTCCAAACCTAATTCGTTTCTTAAATCATTTCTATAAGGGAAGGTCTTTCCTTCCACCCTAACAATAACGAAACCCATGATTCTCAATTCTCCGAACCCCTATTTAACCACTTCGTTTAGATACAAGGACTTTCAATTAAATATCATGTTCGTTGAAGCCTATAACATTCCTCATGACGGGAAAAAAGAGTTCTTGGGTGAAGATGGATATTTTATTCATTACAAAAATAACAAGACTTATTTATGCGTATTTGATGGCGTGGGCGGTTGGCGTAATCAAGGAGTAAATGTAAAAGAGTTCGTTAATGAATTGATTAACAATTGTATTATAAGTATAGAAGCAGGTCATAGAAATCCCGAAGTAATTATTGAAGATGCGCTGAACAAAAGCACTTTAGCAGGGTCAGTTACAGTTATTTTCGCCATTATTGAAGAAGATTCTATGATTGTTTATCAAATTGGTGATTCGGGAATGATGGTAATTCAAAATGAAAGAGTTATTTTTCAAACGGAGTCGCAACAACATTCTTTCAATTTTCCTTATCAAGTCGGAAAAGACAAAGACGGCTCATTTCACGGAGATAGCCCACAAGAAGGTAAATTTTACCGTATGAGTCTGTTGAATGAGGGCGACTATATCATTTTAGGTTCGGATGGTTTGTTTGACAATTTGCACACGCATAAAATAATCAACATAACGCAAGAATCACATATTGCTGAAAGTCTATGCAAAGAAGCCTACAAAGAGTCAAAACAAGAATCTCGTTCTGTTCCTTTTTATGAGCAAGCCTACAAAGAAGGAGTCCTTTCAAACATTAAAAATGGCGGGAAGCAAGACGATATTACGGCTATTGTAGTGCGGGTTTGAACCAATCATTAGGAAATAGTAAATTAGTAGTCCTATAACGAATGATAAGGCCACCAAAGACCAAAAGCATAGCCAATGTCAATCCTGTTTGAATTGATAATGAAACGCTATCAATATAACCTGCATAAGCAAAGAAAACGATATTGTTTGCTATCAAAATGAAAGTAGTCCATAAAGAAAAATCATCCGACGCTTTTCTCTTAATCATTCTTGTCAATTGAGGAATCCAATGACAATTAGTAATGACTGCTATAATTGACATAAACATTTCAACGGAATTAGGTTCAACCATTTTACCTACTCCTTATGATGTAAATTATCATGTCCTACTAAATAAACGGCTAAGAAGAAAATAAGTGTATGAAATGTAGTTAATCCAAAAGTTATCCATGCACCTTCATGCCAAGCCGCAAACATTTCAGCCAAATGTAAAATGCCGTCAAAGCCCAAAATCAATTGAGTAAAACGGGTCAATCCTTCTCTAATCTTCATTTCAATTTCCTCCGATACCATACTCGGCAAGTGCTTCTTGAACGGTCAAAATACCGTTTTCAACATCAACCGTGAAAATACCTTGAGGATAGCAGGTGTCTTTCCAATCACAGTATGAGCAATTCCAATCACCGACTGCGGCAAGGGGCTTTTTACCATGTTCACCATACTTTGTCTTTGACAATTCGCCACGCTCAAAGAGTCGCTTTGCTTCATCATCAGTATATCGGAGAGAAAATTCTCTTGCGGGTGGAGTATCGGACTTCAAGTTATCCAATTGCTTGTAATAACGCTCTCGCATCATGTCAATAGTCAATTCGGGTTGTTGAGGTGTAACATTCCATTCAAGGGCTTTTTCGGCTCTTGGCTTCAAAATGTTTCCATTCATATCTTTGACAATAATGTTCCCTTCATAGCCATCGGACAATTCTACACGGAACGATTTGTTAGCCCCATTATCACGCCCGATGTAGCAAATGACAAAGTAAGGAATCTCAACCTTGTGAAAATCTTCCCATGTCTTTCTCATGTGGAGGTAAAGTGCGGTTTGCATCAAGTGTTCAATTTGAGGATAGCCATGCTCATAGGTGGAGGTTTTGTTTCCGTTCATCACCATTTTTGCACCGTAGCCCCACTTGGACTTAACTTCAATACCAATGGCCTTTGAAGGGTCAATAACCATGCGTGAAACACCGTTGGAATCCGTTTGCATTTCAGTCCAACGCAAAAGAGCATCCACTTCACCACTTAGCATAAGAGGTTCGTCTTTGTCGGGGTTCTTTGCGATATTGTTTTTGATTTTTGAATTGGCTTCAAGCAAAACACCTGCATTAGCCCATGCTTGTTGAAGTCCTTCTTCCGCCATATTACCCATCATGAAAATGAATTGTGAAGTATCGCTTGCAGGGTTGGTGCGAGGCACTTTCTTCTTTGAATACCATACTTGACGGAGGCACTTTCCAACCAATTGTTCTTCGCCACGCTCATTTTTCATAATTGCGCTTGCACCTGTTGGATTGATACCTGTTTTACCACCAAGACTTTCTCGGTATTTCCCTTGTCGCAAGGAATTTAGGGCTACGGTCAAAGGGTCAAGGGCTTCATTGTTTGCATTGTTAGAGGACATTCTCTTAATCACCAATTATACCGTTGTCATGACAGGTATTTATAGGTTGTGTAAGTCAAGAATCAATTGTTCAGCATATTCGTTCTCAATTGAAAACCCACCGATTCTATCTCCTTCATGTAGTGAAAGGAAATCAAACAATTGTTGATAGCCATTAGGCATCCTTTCTTGACCTATGTTTTTTAGAATCTCCATATCCCCATCCATGACTTCAAAATTGAAAAACAAATATGAACCCGCAGGGGTTGGACTATCGTTGAAGTGGTCTTTGAGAATTGTATTAACGGCTGACAAATTAAAAATGAAAATGTAATTGGATTCGCCTAATTTATTAAACATGATGTATGGCAAGTATTCGTCAAGGGCAAATAATTCACCGCACATTTCTACTAAAGCACTTGCAGTAATATCCGTCATAACTTTGAATTATTCAAACGACTATTTATATCATTAGATTAAGAACAATTAAATACCTATGAAAATAAGATAAGTGCATGAAAATCACTATCACCGCAGGTGGAGGGCGGAAAATAGTCTTTGAAGACTATGAGGGTGGAGATAATTTAGTAAAAGTATCGGTCTTTGAAGGCAAAGAAATCTTCGTTATCGGAACTATTGATGCTAAGGAACTCCGTAGGTTAGGGAAGGCGTTTTAACCATGTTGCAGTCCGTCGCCCAATTGCTTTTAGAACAACCATTTCCTGTGGATGGCGGATTAGTTCAAAATAAAGAATTAGCGATTAAAGAAATTCAAAGCGAAAGAGCAATCATTTTTCGTTGGCGATACCGTGTATGTAATTCCTGTTCAAAAACCTTTGACATAGAATCCGAAGGTATGTTTTACAAATGTGAGGAATGTATATGAAATCCCTAAATAAAATACAGATAGCCCTAAACAAGAATGCTGAAGTAGTATTGCTAACCGATGTTGATATGAAAAGTGATGAAGACCCCGATACTTTATTCCTTAATTTCTTTACAATTTTAGCCGAGCCACTTAGACTTTCTATTCTTGGCGTAGGTTGTTTGTCAAAGAACTTAGCAACAGTTCTTGGTTCGGATGAAGATAGCATTAACAAGTTATTGATTAAAGACCCCGAAACCTACACAAATATGCTACAACAAAAGACGCAAGAGATGTTGGTTAATTCTTCGGAAGAGTATGCAAAAATTGTCTTAGATGGAGAAAAAAACGCAAAAAACGCAAGAGCCATCTTGACATCCCTACTTGCGAATGGGTTTTACAAGCAAATAGTTCACTATAATTTTCCATCGGGTATCAAGAAAGAAGAACAGATTGTTCAAATTGAAGACATGAAACCTGCTTTTAAACAAATGCTTGAAATTATTAAGCGATATGACGATGAGAAATACTTGAAAGAAATAATGGGTGAATAAAATGAGCAATAACGAAAATGAAAGCATAGGCTTAGAAGAAGCATTGAAACAAATGAAAGAAGACGGTCAAGCCCCCGATGGCTTCCACATGATGTTCTTTTCCGAAGATTTTACTTTGAAAGAGGATTGTCCGACTAATCAATTATTGAAATCGGTTGGTGAACGCTATGGTTTTGCTGACTTAATCCGTAGGCAGGTTTTTCAAATGCCTAAAGACCAAAGCATAGTAACTTATGAATTCCCTTGTTTTGTTGGCTTTGACGACCTTCAACAGACGATGGAAGAGGTTGATATGCACATTAACGAATCCTTTGACCGTATGGTTAAAGACGGGACACTTACTACGCATCCAAAGGCAAGAGTTCAATTCTTGCTTGCTGAATCAAGAGGTGAAACCGATGGAGAATTTTGAAATCAAATTAGTGGAAGTAATTTCCTTTGACAAAGAGTTCACTATTCATCCAACAAAAGTTCCCAAAGGGGATTTCAATTATTGGGCTGAATTATCAACAATGTTAGGAATTGACCTTCAACAAGAAAGTGAAATCAACGCTCTTTTTGTGGAAGAAAACGAATCTTGCGAGGGCGACGGCCTTCAACAATGAACACTTTCTTTCCGTTTGCGTCTTTGAAGCATCGGCAAAAATTGGTAATGTTTCCTTTATCCAATCCCCGATAGCCCCATTGATTTTCTAAGTGTGAAAAGATTTGTGATTCTTCCCATTCCCCTTCATTTTCGGATAGCCAAGTAGTAACCGAATGTGCTTGCTTCTTAAGCAAACACTTGACCTTTTTCATCCTTCCTTCAAACATTTTCAATACTGCATCGTCTAACAATTCAATCTCTCCTGTAATCTAACCCAACAGGTAACTGTATTTAAGGTTGATTGTCATTTAGACTTTTGAATATCGCTTTCGCCTCTTCATTTGTAATCGGTTTTCCGTTGTAATGCCAATCACCATCAGCGAAAGGTTTGTAGGGTCTGTCCTTTTTCTTATTCAACGGGTTCTTGACTACTTTCTTTTTGCTATTGCCCCAACCTTGACTTTTGTTGGCCGTAACTACATTATGTTTGATGCCTACACTTTCATTCATCATTTCATTAAAAATAATTTTATCCCTACGCACTTTGCACTTCTTCAAAAGAAATTCTTCATGCCAAAGTAAGTTAAATTTCCAACCTAAAGTTCCGCCACTTATCCAAATTGTATCTTCATCAAAGAAAGAATCATTTACATAATCCCTTTCGCTCTCATGAGGCAAATAATAATGTTCATCCATCCAAGCCATTTCATCGGGACAAACAGGCATGATATATCCTACCATGTCCTATTATTTATAACCAACGATGCCCAATTCTTCAATTGAAAAATTGATTTCCCAATTGGGATTTCGCTTCAAGAACAATTTGCTTCAAAAATCGCCAATTTCAATTCCTTAATCATTTCAGCGATTTCTTCGTTATCCATGCCTTTTTCAAGAGGATTCATTTGAGCAACAATAAGTGCGGCATTGTTTTGACACATACCCATCTTAATATCCCTGTCACGGTTGTTTGATGCACCGCCGCCATAGGACTTCTTTTGATTCCATGTGTTGCTTGAGTATGTTGCCTTACGCTTAGGTCCGACAAACACTTTTTGATGTTCACCAATGACGATAAGTGCTTGAGCATTGTCGCCTTCACCGACTACGCCCCATGCGTTGCCGTTTGAACCTCTTGCGGGGAAGTATGAACCTTCTTTCAAGTCATAATTGCCGACTTCAACAGGCTTTCCTGTCCCTGTATCTTGCTTAAAGTAGATACGGTGCTTATCGTTCTTTTTGTATTCCGAGTATGTAACGCCTTTTTCCGCTATAACATTTATTCCAACCATGTGTTTCACCTTTTTCAGTAATCTAACCTTTGTTTGAACGGGTATATCAAGGTTCGCATTATTGAAGCCGAATCTCTCTCCATTCAACATTACCTGCTCTAATCAAATCTCTAATCATCCGTTGTTTTTTAGTCAATTGACTTTTACCTGCTTTTACATCTAAGAAAACAATTCCGTTTTCATCCCAAACGATATAATCAATAGGACTTCCCATGAACGACCAATCTTTCGGTTTCCAATAAGGTTCAATTTGCGGATGGTCAATAAAAGGACACCATTTTTCAAGAATTTGTCCCTTTGTAGTGTGTGCGGATTGCGCCCTGCCCTTTTGTTTCTTTTCTTCGGCTTGTGTTTCCGCTAATTTCTCTTGAAGATTGACTACAATTTGCGCCGTTTCGGATAAAGCATTTTCAACGAATAGGATATTTTGTCCCAATTGTCCGATTATTTCTTGTTTTTCCATAATCAAATCCTTTTCGCTATCCTTATTATTTTCCAATTGAATAATTTTGGATTCTAATGTCTTATTCCATTCCATTAAATCATCATTTGAGTCATTAACTTTCTTGACATAATAAAAAGCAAATAGGGCAACAAAAATTGCGACGAATACTTCCCACATAAGAAAGGATAATTCCGCTATCCTTAAGAATGTTCTTTATTCTTCATTTGGTGAACTACTTATCTTTGGATTGGAATAGTCATAATTCAATGATTCGCATAGTTCTTTGTAGCGGTTTCGGATAGTTACTTCAGTTACCCCTGCTACTTTTGCTACATCGGACTGTGTTCGCTCATGTGAATTGCGTTTTGCGGATAGATAAATCGCCGCACCTGCAATACCCGTAGGTCCACGACTTACCATAGCCATATCGCCAATACTTTGAATGATTTGTAGTGCTTCTCTTTGCACATCAAAATTCAATCCCAACATAGAGCAAAAGCGAGGAATGTATGATTCGGGGTCGGCCAAAGGAACATTGATTTTCAATTCCGAAGCCAAAAAGCGGTAAGTCCTTCCGATTTCCTTTCTTCCTGTGCGTGAATGCTTGCCTATATCGTCAAGTGTTCTTGGGTTTTGGTTCATACGGCAAGCCATATACAAAGAAGCCGCTACAACGCCCTCTATTGACCTTCCTCTAATCAATTTCTTACCTACTGCTTGACGGTAAAGATTAGCACCATCCTTAGCAATAGAATTAGGCAAACCCATGTTGCTTGAAATGCGCTTTAATTCAGTCAATGCAGTAGCCAAATTGCGCTCTTTTCCATCACGGATTCGGCCTCTATTATCTAAGAACCGAAGGCGACCCCACTTTTGACGCTCTTTTGAGGAAAGACTTGAGCCATCTCCACCCTTGTATGCAGGTGAAATTTCCGTAGTCATGGACTCATGTTCAAATTCGTTTGTAGGTCGGCCATGATGTTCATTAGATTTTCCATCATCGGAATAAGAAACAGAAGGTCGGTGGTCAAGAATCATTTCATCACGGACTAAACCGCAATCAATACAAGACACCGAAGCATCGTTGTTTGCCTCAAAATTTTTACTGCCGCATTCAATACACTTAGATATGTCAATCTCTTCCATGCTTAACCATTCCATGAACAGGTATCTAAAGGTTCGCAAAAACCTATTAGTCCTATCTAAAGCAATCTAAACAACGAGAGTATATCAAGTATTTCATTCTGTGTAGTCGGAATCATCAAATTCAATGTGGATAGTGCAATCACTATCTTCACGGCAACCTTCACAATCACACATTTCATTTCTAAACATACTCCAAAGGTGAACTACATCATCCATATTCAATTCCTTACTAATGCTACTGCAAAACAGATTAAACAAAGAAGTATATTCTTGAACTTTTGAAACCCAAAAAGCATCCATTATTTCACTTCCTTACGGCCTTATTCAAGGCGTTAGCAATATAAGCCAATGATTCATGATTAAGTCTTGATAAATCAACCATCATTTCATTTTCATTCAATTCATTACGCAAATTATGTTCCTTGACACTTCTCTTTGAAAGAGTAGAAAGCCTTGATTCACAATGTTGAAGCAAAGTCGCTTTATTATACTTTTTTAATTCGGTCAAATTTTTACGCAATAATGCTCGCATAATACAGTATAGTATTACTTGGTATAAATACCTTCACTTTGCTTTGTAAGGGTAATCATCTTCATAATTAGTATCAACCCTGCCGAACAAAATGACCTTATGACTTTTACGCCCACTAAGGCCGAAACAATAAGGCTTATCTAATCGTTGAAATCGTTCATCCCTGCACAAAACAGACGCTATTTGAACCACCGAAGGAGTATTCCGATAGTGCATAAGCAAATCGGGCATATCACTTGTTAAAAGCGCACTTTCTTTTAACGCTTCATAAATTGTTTCTTTCCATACATTTTTTCTTGACATAATATCACTTACCATTGTTTAGGGCTACAAACACTTTAGAGGCCGTGATATGCTTACAATCCATACCCGTTTTCTTTCCTCTTGCTTTGAAATCCCAACAATCGCAAGACCATTTCTCATCCGACATTTTTCCGTTGCCTAACTTGAATGCTCTATGGTATATTGTCCGATAAACATTTTTACCCGAACCCTTTACAACAAAGACCGAATCGGATAACTGCTCAACCAATTCTTGAGCGACTATATTCAATCCTTTGTTCTTTCTTGCTCTAAGCGACTCTTTACTAATTTCAACCATGTGAAACCCCAACATTACCTTTGTTTGAACAGGTATTTATAGGTTTGGATTGGAGGCTAATTCTTGGTGATTTTCATAATTCCCTCTATGTGAGGCCATGTATGCTTCATACCATCCGAATTCTTCAGCGCATATTTGAACCCTCTCATCAGCAACAATAGCAATTCCATGATATAATAAACATTCAGCAACGGTTTCCCATAAGGTAATATCAATGAACTCTCCAATTGCTAAAACATGATTTGTAAGTTCAAGTGGCAAAGAATAATCAAAAAACAACGATTTTTCTTTACTCTTAGCGCAAAATCCTATGAGGCTTGGCTCATCCATACCTTTTTTGTAGGCATAAATAGGAAGTATATTACCTGTCATTTTTTTAATTTTCATAACGCTGATAATGAACTCTTTCCAAGTGATACCTTGAGAATACTCATTATCCAAAATAAAATCCAATTCCTTCATTTCTCAATCGCCCACTTCGGTATTTCAAAATTTGAACTTCGGATATTTTCTACATAGTTTGTTCCTTTGGGTCTTTTATAATAAAGAGCGAGATTTTGAAGCCCTCTCATCTTGGCTTGAATAAAGTCTTCATCCTTACCAAACACTTCTCTAAATAAATCTCTTAGTAGGGGAATTTTAGGGACTTTTATTTCCTTATCGTTTTTATCTTTCGTTGTTATGGTTTCTGTTGTATATCCATTCATACCCCATATTTTGAATAATCTAATTACTTCAATAGGAATTGAGGCTACTGTAATGTCTTTATTTGAAGGCAACATAACGAATTCATTTTCCTTTTTAATATCGGAAAGGTTTCTTTTTGGTTGAACTTTCACCCAATCGCTATCATTTAATCCGACTACATTAATTATGAACTTTTTTATCGGGAACTTATCATCAAACAACAACATACTATCAACCCTTCCTTATTTTTCTAACACCTGCAATTAAGCAAATTACTGCGACTACGCCAATTAACATAGAATTATCTCCACCACTACTGCCTGTTGAATCATCGTTTTCATCATCATTATTTTCTTCTAATTTTTTCCTTGCTAAAAATGAACCCAAGAAGTCGCTTCCCGAAGGTTTAGTGCAACCACCTGCCGATACTGTGCTAACTTTAGCCGACCATGTTCCGTCATTATTGATTAAGTATGGTGTAGAGGTTACATATCCTTGACCACCCTCAATATCATCTTCATAGACCTTTTTACCATTATTGTAAATTTTAATTCTAATTTTATGCCCATAAGCATTGTCTTGATGAAGTGAACCTGTAAATAATCCCGATGAGTCCTTTGCTTCAAATTTAACGATAATATAATCTCTCAAAGCCTCGCCTTCATCTGTATAATAAATCTTAACTTTATGTTGGGTTTCGCATTCAGTATAAGAATCAGCAGTTCTTTTAGCACTTCCAAATTCTGTTTCCTTATCATACAAAGCCATATTATGCACCTCTCATCCTTAACAATGCAATAAGCAATAACGACATAATTCCTATTGCGGCGACACCTTTAATGTCATTCATGATAGTCAAATCTTCTAATACACTTTTGTTTTCTTCCGAAACAGTCGTTTTCAATTCTTCAAAACCTTCTTGGGTCATAGTATTGAACACATATTGATGATTAAATCCATATTGAGGAAACCTTTCATCATATTTATTGATGGTTGCTACACCGAATTTCATAGCAAGTGCAACCTGCGCTAATATCATAAAATCTATAAGTAAAGCCGCACCTACAACAAACCCTGCACCTCCTGTAAGGGGACCTGTTATCATGGCGACTACTCCAATAATCAACAATCCCCAATCCAAAAGAATTTCGCCAACCTTTGACTCTTCGCCATCAGCATCATAGCCATAGTGTGCAACAAACATATAACTGCTTTCTTGCCAATCCTTCTGTATTCTAACTGTTCCTGTGCCTATACCTTCAGCACTTGTGTTAAAAACATTAGACCAAACAGTTACATAAAATTCTTCTTGACCGCCTTTACTTTCAAAAGCCATATTAACAATCTCTTCTAAAAGTGCATCGTCGCCACTTTCCAATAATTCTAATTGTTGAGGACTTAATCTACTCATTTGAAATTCAATAGCCTCAAACAAAGCATTCGTGTCAAACATAATTAATTGTAATTGAACCCTGTCGCTTTTTCCTGTATTAACGGTATAATTTATGTTTGAGCCTAAAGGTATTGCATCCCATACAGGACTGCCTTCTTCATATTTATCAAAAAATACCTGTTCACCGTCTTCCTCAAAGATTAAGACTTTAGAACTAAAGGTGGCTTTGTCATATTTTTTATAACCATCCGACCAACCGCCATCACTACTGCCGATTCCTCTTAATGAAGCCATAATTTCACCTACTCTTCTTCTTCAGCAGGTGATTCCTCTTTACTTCCTTTTGGTAACACCTTTTTGATAGACAAAAATCCGACCAAGCCGATAACACCTATAACACCAACGGCTAAAATCGTTAAATTTGTTGCTTTGCCTTCTTGACATTCTTTTACTGCTTGGTTATATTCTTCCGAACCTTCTGTCAATCCCCTGTCTTTCACATTGTCAGCGCAATTAGCACCTGTAAAATTATCTGTAAATGCTTCAAGAGTATCACTTGCACCAAAACCAACGATAACAAAGGCTATTGCACCTCCTGTTGCTAAAACAAATTTAGGAGGGGTTTTTCCGACTGCTTCAAAGGTTTGTGCTATTGCATTAGAAGCACCTTGCCTTCCACCTTTTGCCGCATCATCAGCAATTCTTTGCGCTCTCGCATTCTTTAATTTGATAACGCCCTGCTTACTGAACTTAAATCCTTTTCCGAATCCTGTTTTAAGACCTTTAAATGCTTTACTTCCTCCCTTGCCAAATTGTTTCGCCCCACCTTTCACAAAACCGCCTAATGTTTCAAACGATTCTGTTTCAGCACCCATAGAATAAACAGGACTTCTATACCTATTTTCCGAATGAAGTCCAAGTGGATTCAAAGGGTCATACATTCCTGTTCGGGGATTAGCCATATTCTTTATTTGGTCGGCTCGTTATCTAAAGACTCTTAAAATAAGTCTTTGGTATGCCGACAACGGACAATGAAGGGAAAGACCTCATTTTTGAAATAAAATCGCCCCAAGTAATAACATACCTTGTGCCTTCAATATCAGTAGCAGGTAAAATCCTTCCATATTCTTCAGTCCCTAATTCCCTCATCCGTTCATGTTCAGCCGAAGGCATGATAAAGAATCCTTGTTGGTAAATGGTTTCATGAAATAATTCAATAGGCAAAGGAGTACCATCGTCATTGTCATCGGTCAAAATAATAGAAACATAAGTGTCATATTCGGGAACATGAGAACGAGCATCAAAATTACATTTAGAGCAACCTGCATACAATGTTCCTTCCTCATCCTCTTTGTATTCTAAAGTAAAGAAATAATCTTCTTTTGAAACGACCCACTTATCCTTATATCCACCCGTCATAGTGTCTTTTTCTCTAATTTTAGTGCATATAGGACAAAATAAGACATTTGGTTTCCATGTAGTGTTCCCATTACGGTATGTTAATTCACGGAGTAATTCAATCTCTTTAGGTTCATATTTTTCAAAACCCGAAATGGCTTCGCCAAAACCGATTTCATCATCCATAAGAAATTGTTGTTTCAACCCCTATTTAATGGTTTATGGCGGGCGTGACAGGAATTGAACCCGTATCTTCGGCTTAGAAGGCCAAAATGCT
>JAAHTG010001782.1_pt1 | contig 13764 bp, 20 predicted proteins | sample 6116081 | NCBI WGS metagenome assembly JAAHTG01 (sample SAMN13939989, study PRJNA603662) | sponge metagenome | isolation source: marine sponge | host: Mycale hentscheli | place: New Zealand | collected 2005 | reverse complement strand
AACTCCTCGCCAGCTCCCCCCCCCCCCCCCCCCCCCCATCTCCCCCCTCTCTTCCGCTCACCACAGCCCTCCCGATCTCGACGACGGCAACGAAGAGCGGTCATCAGCGCTGGTCCTGTGGCATTCGGTGGGCGGTACGCCCCGTGCACATTTCTGTTTTGCTGATGCCCTTCGGCCCGATGCAAAACAAATGATCTGCGCCCTGCAGGCAAAAAATATCGATGTCCATCTTTTGTCCGGAGACCGACAATCGGTAGCCAGCCGGATCGCAGAAGACTTGGGCATCGAATGGGTAGCAGCGGAAACTTCGCCGTTGGAAAAATGCGACTATATCAACCGGCTGAAACAAAAGGGCAAATCTGTATTGATGGTTGGTGACGGTTTGAATGATGCGCCGGCTTTGGCGGGCGCCACGGTGTCCATGTCCCCCTCAAGCGCTGTTGATATAACCCAAAATACCGCTGACATAGTTTTTCAAGGCGAAAAACTGATGCCAGTACTGGATACGATGCTGGTTGCCAAACGGTCCAACAGCCTGGTTCGGCAAAACTTTGCCTTGGCGATTGGATATAATATTTTCGCCATTCCGTTGGCGGTTTTTGGATTTGTTACGCCAATGATTGCCGCCGCGGCCATGTCCGGCTCTTCGTTGGTTGTTATTTTGAATGCCTTCCGCTTGCGGATGAAGCAGGTGTAAATATGGATATTCTACTGTATCTAATTCCCATTGCTATCGGCCTTGGCCTTATCGGTTTACTCGCTTTTTTGTGGACATTAAAAAGCGGTCAGTATGATGATTTAGACGGCGCGCCACACCGCATACTATACGACGATGAAGATGATAACTAATCGCAACTAAGACTTTGATAAACATACAAAGTTTGACAATTATCAAAGTCTTTATTGATGTTTTTTGACATGCTCCTCTCATAGCCATCAGAGAGGAGCAGATGATGATTAAACACACTATTTTCAAAGGTATATTATGTGCTGCAGCACTGCAGTTTTCGGCTGGGGTTTCAGCGGCGGATGACAAAAGCCCATGGTTGGTGCGAGTGCGCTTGATCGACGTTGCGCCTGAAGAAAGTAGTACTGTTTCTATTGGCGGTGCGGTTAGCGCTGACAATAGCCTAGTACCAGAACTGGACATCAGTTATTTTTGGACCGATCATTTTGCCACGGAACTAATCCTTGCAACCAGTAACCATAATATTGGCGGCGTAGCCACATCGCTCGGCGATCTGGATATCGGCGATGTATGGGTGTTACCCCCAACACTTCTTGCACAATATCATTTCAATCCGGACGGACAGCTACGGCCATATATCGGTGCAGGCATCAACTATACCTTTTTCTATAACGCCGACGCAGGTGCATTAGACAATATTGGTTACGATGACGGGTTCGGCTACGCGCTGCAAGCCGGCGTTGATATCGGCCTCAATGACAACTGGGCACTTAACGCTGATGTGAAAAAGCTATTCCTAAATACAGACGCCAGCATTAACGACGGTGCAGTTACAGCGGACGTTGACCTGGATCCCTGGATATTTGGTTTTGGGCTCGCCTATCGCTTTTAGAAAATTCCAGACAAGTAGACGAAAGGGTTCAAACCACGTTTGGGCCCTTTTGCCATTATAGTCCTGATCAGATATGCAGGCACCGGTCAGTAGCCTACATTTAGGCTACTTGAGCGTGCTGCTGCTTTTTCGGCTGCAGATAGGTGTCAAAGGCGGCTGCCACCAAACGGCAAGCCTGAGATGCGTTTTTGTTTACAGTAATGCTGCAACCATCAACACGAACCAGTCCGTCCTCCTCCAGTTCCTTCAGTTTACCCAATTCAGTGGCAAAGTCAGGCAGGCCACAGTCATATTCCGCAACGATATCTGACAGATCTACCGCACCGTAGCACATTAAGCTGGAGATAATTCCGCGCCGCAGGCAATCGTCAGCGGTTAAGGCGAGGCCCTTAGATACCGGCAATTGGCCATCTTCAACGCACCTAGTGTAACTACGCAAATCAGGCGTGTTTTGGCTGTAACCGCCGGTATAACTACTTATCGCAGATGGTCCAAACCCAATCAGTGTACTTGCGCCGTCAGTGGTATAACCTTGAAAATTACGCTGCAGGCGGCCAGCGCTATGCGCGATCGCCATCTGGTCTTCCGGTCGCACGAAGTGATCCAGCCCAATCTCTTGGTACCCCTTCTCGCGCAGGGTTTGACGGGCCACATCAAATTGTTCTAGGCGCGGCAGAGCATCAGGCAGACTTTCTTCGTCAATCAACCGCATATGTTTTTTCATCCATGGCACATGAGCGTACCCAAAAAGTGCTATCCTGTCGGGGTTTAAGGACGCCGCCAACGAAGCCGACTGCTTGACGTTTTCAACGGTCTGGTTGGGCAGGCCGTATAGAAGGTCAAAACTGATCGCGTCGATGCCATACTGCCTGAGCGTTTCTACAGCTTCATAAACCAAATGCAACGGCTGCACCCGGTTTATTGCTTTTTGAACTGTTCTGTTGAAATCCTGCACACCAAGGCTTGCTCGGGTCACGCCAGCCTTGGCATAAGCGGCGATTTTCGCTTCAGAGGTCTCTCTAGGGTCCAATTCAATCGCAACTTCCGCACTAGGCAAAAGGTTAAAACGAGATCGAATATGGCCCATCAAAGCACCAAAGTCACTGGGACGTAGGTAGCTGGGCGACCCACCACCGAAATGGATATGAGCGACGTTCAAAGGACCCTGATGTTTTTGCGTGACTAGGTCCATTCTTTGCAAAGGTAGGCTAAATAATCTTCAACCGGCGCATACTGCGCTGTCGCCTTGGTGTTGCAACCGCAGTACCAGCACATTTTTTTGCAAAACGGTACATGAAAATACAGGGAAACAGGTTCGCCCGGAGCAATGTCCTGCACCCACCCTGAAACAGTATTTTCTGGGAAGGCTTTTTCAAAATTGGGTGCGGTCGGATAGCTGGTATAGCGCGGCACGGGCTGATTATGCTTAAGCAAAGCGGCATTGCGACTGCTGTTCATTTTTGGTCCTTGGCTGCATTGTCAAAGACGCAAACTAAAACAATGCCTATAACTGGGACTTGACTCTAGTCAAAGGCGCGACAGCTATTTTCTGCTTCACTGCGAGAATGGTGGAAAATATGATTACTTTACCCTGCAAAGACCAACTAGAGCCAGATTTACACAATTGTCTGTGTTCCTATATCCTGATTTGCAATGATATCTTGAATGCCAACAAAAACCGTTTTCCCTTCACGCAGATGTGGCACGCGCTAGAGGAAAAAATTGCTGGTCGACCGATCGAATATTCAGTGACACGCGACGACAAGCATACAGCGTTAACTGCCATCCTTACTCAACTAGAAATTAAACCCGTTACCCTGCCTTGCACACCAAACTGGCTTGCTGTGACCCAAAAAATTGATTGGGGTTATATGTCCTGCGTATTGGATAACCCCGCCAGATATATCGCCAACCCGGCCCTCGTGGACTGGAATATGAAGATCGACGACAAGGTTGTTCGACTGGTTCGCTAATGAAGGTCAGCGCAGGGAAATTCCTGAGAGCACTGACTGCATGTAAATGCAGCGAGTTCGTTAGTATCGGGTATAACCACCGATGACCCTTTGATCGAAATAGATGTTTCCCGCTGCAATTTACTAAGTGCCCGGGAGAAAGTCTCAGATTTCATACTTAGCCGTGCGGCTATCAAAGATTTATCATACGGTAAGCTCAGAGACACTTTTTCAGCATCGCTGGCACGGCACATGCGCAACAAAAAACAGGCAATGCGCTGCGACGTATTTTGCAAACTGAGCTTCTCTATATCCTGCGACTGTTGGCGACGTTTGCGTGAAATGGACGCGAGCATACCGAGCGCAACATCATGGTCCTTGGTTATGGCGCTTTTAAGCAGTGATGTGGGAAAACTCAATAGGACGGCATTTTCAGCAACCGAGGCACCAGCCACATGAACACCTCCGTCGAAAATTGCGGATTCACCAAAAATGTGACCCTTGGTCAAAACATCCAGAACAGCCTCGTCGCCATCCACCGTTTCGCGAAACAACTTTATCCAGCCCGAAGCGATAAAATAAAACCACTCGGCCGGATCATCTTGCAAAAACAGTTGATCGCCTTTCTTTAGCGAGAGCTTTTTAGCAGCAGCCGTAAAAAGAGGATACACATCTTCAGGCATAGCAGCGAAAAGAGAGTGCTGGCGCAACAGGCCAAATGTACTATCCAATCCGGTGCTGCGCTGTTCGTCAAACTTCAAGATTTCAGCCATAACATTCTCCCCGCAGATGCAAAAATAGATTCAAATCCTGCCTATGGCAGGTAAATGGCGGTTCGCAACCTATTGTTCAATGCGACAGACTAACGCAGGCAATAAACAACAATCAATCTGCGTCTAATCGGAAAAAAGGCACTTGAAACAGGTACCTTGGGTTGTTTGGCTATCTCTCAAGTCTATTCAGTTGGTTCTGTCGACTCCGGTAATTGGCCACCTTCGATTGCATGAAGATACACGTCCAGAAGTGCTTCCTGCTCTTGCCGGTCTGCCCGGTCCATTTTGCGGATCGCAACAACCTTGCGCATAACCTTAACGTCGAAGCCAACAGCTTTAGCGCCGGCATAAACTTCCTTAATATCTTCTGCGATGCCCTTTTTTTCTTCTTCGAGTCGTTCAACACGCTCGATGAAAGATCGAAGCTGATCGCCTGCAACGCCGCCTGCCTGTACCATATAAAACTCCCAAAAATTCTCCCGCTTCTAAAAAAGCAAGGATGATCCTATCACAATTCGAAGCGCACCATAGCGATGCCGTCCGAGCAGCGCAATCGGGGAATGGATAAATAAATATTGCCCCGCAGCAGCACCAATATCAGGTTGGAATTGGCAGGGCGTCAGGTTCGGCGGCCAATCGCTCATCAGCAGCACAAGCGGCATAATCGGCGCGAATTTCCGCGTGGCGCTCGTCGATATATTGCAGCATCGATGGGTGGGTAAAAATATAGAAACGGTCCGCTTCCACACAGTCTGCGGTCCACTCGCCAACAAGTTCCGGTGCAATGCCATTTTCTACCACTTGCTGCATGGCAGAAAGCGTACCTTCATCTCTGGCTACGCCCAACCCAGATTTGCCAGTTGGGCTGCCCAAGTGGCTTTTGTAGATATGTGTGCGAACCCACGCTGGGCAAAGAACACTTATGCCAATACCGTCCTGAATCAAATCATCTTTAAGGGCTTCAGAATAGCCAAAACGGCAAACTTCGTTGCGTGGTACGGTGCCATTGCGGGGCTGGACACGTGGCCCGCCATTGAAGCTGTGTTGATGAAATAGCCACCCTCGCCGTGCGATTTTAGCAACGGCGTAAATCTTTCAACGCCGTAAACAACTCCCATCAGGTTGATATCGACAATCCATCGCCAATCCTCAATCGCAACTTCGCCTGCTCTACCGCCCGAACCAACGCCAGCGTTGTTGACAACAATATGAACCTTATCGAATTTCTCGATAGTTGCTGCCGCTGCAGCCCGAACGGCTTGTTCGTCGCTGACATCACAGATAACAGTTCCAACATCGGTAGTTTCAGATAGGACTGCGGCCGCTTTTTCAAGCTGGGCTTCGTCAATATCTGCTAGCATAATTTTTGTGCCGCGGGCCGCCAGCGCAACAGCAATGCCGAAGCCAATGCCCGAAGCCCCGCCGGTTACAAAAGCCACTTTTCCTGAAACGTCCATAATTACCACTTCCTAAAACAGATGAATTGCTCCTTGGACAGACCAAAGGCCAGAGCCAAGCATATTAGTTTAAGGCGTGATATGTGGCGCTTCGGCGCTAGGGCAACCTGTTCTTGGCAATGCTATCCTGCATTAACGCCAGTTGCGCGTCAGTAGCCTTGGTTTGATACTTACTTTTGTAGTCGCCGTAAGGCATGCCGTAGATACGTTCTCGGGCGGCCTCCTTGTCGACCGTCTGGCCCTTGGCTTCCGCCGCTTCGGCGTACCAGTCAGACAGGCAGTTGCGGCAAAACCCACCCCAACCCATCAGGTCAATGTTCTGCACATCCCTACGTCCGTCCAGATGGGAAAGAAGGCGTCTGAAAACTGCAGCCTCAATTTGCGCCTGTGTCGGATCGATGTCGGTCATTTTGGTTATCCTTTTTTTATCGTCGCCGCACTAAAAAGTGCACATGCTAACTGTAGTATTTCCGCTGCACCAAATCTTCGCGCGATAGACATTCATCAAGCACATCAGCAATCAACGCAGCCCATTCCGTGGTTTTAGCGTCATTATCGACCAGGTCCTGACGAATTTCCAGCGTGGTTTGCGGCAAGCCATGGTCGGCTCCGTGGCGCTGCATTGTATGGTACAGGTCTTTGCCAGAATAGGGCAAATTATCACCGATAATCAGGTCGGTTTCACGCTCCAGCAAACCAATCATCGCCTGAGCTAATCGCGGGTCCTTGTTCCACAGGAAGCCAGCATGCCAAGCCCGGTCCTCTCCGTTCATGGTGGGCGTGTAACTATGCACCCCTATCACACGCGGCACCAAACCCTCGCTAACGTGATCGGCAACCAGCTGCTCACACGCGTCATGAAACGGGTCATAATAAGCTTTTTTTCGTGCCGCTATCACTGCAGGCGTCAGGTCCTGGTTTGCCGGCACAACGACACCGTCGCTGGCCATGGGCACAAGTGAAGGTCGGTGCTCTTCCCGGTTACAATCAATCAACAACCGCGACACTGGCCCCAGAACCGCTGCAACCCCCATCAGTTCGCAGATTTTCCGGGTAACTGCCTCTGCGCCGATGTCATAAGCAATATGATCTTCAAGATGCTGATTATCCAGACCCAGACCGTCATAACCAACCGGCACGTGGTTGGTTGCGTGGTCACACATAAGAATAATCCCTGTGCGCGCCTCGTAATTTATTAATACGGGCTGTTCCATTGTGTGCGGCATTAGGGTACCAATCTCATAAAGGACAGTATTAAAAGCGTTGGGGGCATATAGGTGATGGTTTTTGACATAAATACAACTGTAACAGAAACCTAATATCTCATGGCCAACTGTCAACAATACAAATCGGAAAAAATCGGGTCTTATGTCAGACAGTAACGATACAGATATCGGCGTCAGCCGCGACCGCAAAACCCGCATTGTTGCCACCCTAGGCCCTGCGTCTAGCGGACTCGAAGAAATCAGAGGCCTGTTTGAGGCAGGGGTGGACGTTTTCAGACTGAACATGAGCCATGGAGACCACGCTGATAAAGTTCAACTGTTCGAAAATATTCGTGCCGTTGAGAAAGAGGCGGGCCGCCCGATCGCCATTCTCGCTGACTTGCAAGGTCCCAAACTTCGGGTCGGCACCTTCAAAGAAGGTAAAGTCGAGCTAAAGCAAGGTCAGGACTTCACTCTCGACCTGTCAAGTGAGCCCGGCACTGCCGAGCGCGCCGGCTTACCGCACAAGGAAATATTCGCAGCCATCGCAGAAGGTACTCAGATTTTGCTGGATGACGGCAAAATTCGCCTGAATGTGGAAGAGTTTACGCCAACCACAGCCCGCTGCACAGTCATGGTTGGCGGCATGCTTTCAGACCGCAAGGGCGTGAATGTACCAAATGCGGTTTTGCCCTTGGCTGCCCTTACCCCCAAAGACCGGAAAGACCTGACCTTCGCGCTTAGCCGAGGTGCAGACTGGGTTGCCCTTTCGTTCGTGCAGCGCGCCGCCGACGTGGCCGAAGCTCGTAAGCTGGTAGCAGGCAAGGCCGCCGTTATGGCAAAAATCGAAAAACCCGCTGCGGTCGAAAGCCTCGATGAAATTCTGGAGCTCGCAGACGGTGTTATGGTGGCCCGCGGTGATTTGGGCGTCGAAGAACCAGTGGAAAAAGTGCCTGGCATCCAAAAACAAATTATTGCCAAGGCCCGCGAGGCAGGCAAGCCAGTTGTGGTTGCGACCCAGATGCTGGAATCGATGATTAACTCGCCGGCACCGACCCGTGCGGAAGTATCTGATGTTGCCACCGCTGTGATGGACGGCGCAGACGCAGTCATGCTGTCTGCGGAGTCAGCGGTCGGTGATTATCCCACGGAAGCGGTCGGCGTAATGAACCGGGTTGCCATTCGCATTGAAGGCGAGCCCACCTATCTCGCGAACCGCAAAGACGACAATATCTCGCTCGATGACACCACCGCAGAAGCGATTACCGCCGCAGCCCGGCAAGTGGCTGGCAGCATTGGTGCCAAAGCAATTGTTACTTTCACCACGTCAGGTTCAACGGCTTTGAGGGCGGCGCGCGAACGTCCTTCGGCACCGATCCTGACCTTAACGCCACAAATGTCGATCGCACGACGGCTGAGTATCGTTTGGGGATTGCATACGGTCAAAACCAAAGATATCGACACTTTTGAAGATATGATCGGTAAGTCCAAACGTATGGCGATGCGCCAAGGGTTGGCCGGCGCTGGCGACCGCATTGTGGTAACGGCTGGCGTACCCTTCGGCACACCTGGGGCCACCAACGTATTGCATATCGCATGGATTAGCGGCAACGAACTACGCTAAGTGGGACAATGCGCGCCTGAATTACCGGCTAATCCAGCAAACCAAGAGACGTGAGTGATAGACGCAGGTCAGCTGGGCTGAAAAACTGGTGGCCAATCATATCCAACTGTTCGGCAGCCAGTACATTCTCGCGCCGATCATCCACATACACCGTTCTCTCAGGGTCCAAGCTGAAGCGGGACATTGCGGTGTGAAATATGCGTAGATCAGGTTTGATTAATTTTTCCTCGCCTGAAACAACTACCCCTGCAAAGTGGTCCGTAAAGCCGAATTCCTGGCGAAACTCTGGCCATTTTTCAGCTGAAAAGTTGGTCAGACCGAACACATCGATCCCGCGCCCAAGCCACTCACGCATTATGACAACGGTGCCCGGAATAAGGCCATTGATGGTTTCCCGCCAGCGGGTATCATAAAGCCTTATCAGGTCTGTATACTCTGGGAATTGTCGCGAAAGTGCTTCAACACCTTCGGCGAAAGGGCGGCCCCGGTCATGCTCACTGTGCCACTCAAGGGTGACAACATCATCCAGAAAGGCGGCGAGCTCATCTTGGTCAGCAATCAGTTTCTGGTATAGATATTTGGGATCCCATTCGACAAATACATTGCCGATATCAAACAATACCGCCGTCGGTTTCATATGGAAACACCCCAAAAGATTAAGCCGCGCAATCCTACAAAGGATGCACGGCTAAATCAAACGGAAGAGCACGGTCAAAAGTCCCGCTTCTTATCCTATTTTTATCCCTGGCGCGCCTTGAACCGGCGTTGTGTCTTGTTAATCACCAAAAGACGGCCCTTGCGGCGAATGACGCGGCAATCGCGGTGACGCGATTTTAGGGACTTCAGGCTGTTGCGAACTTTCATGGCTCATATCCTAAAAAAACTATTTAAACCTTGCACTTATGCTTGAACGGCTTGTCCGTACCAGCATAATTTGGGAGCGCCGAATCCGTCACTCCTCGAATCCACTGGCGGCGGACAATACTTAGGCGTCCCACAGCTGTCAATAGCCCGCAGTTGATTTCTTGGCTTGAATGTAGAGCGCTGGGGAAAAATGCCGAAAAAAGTGCGCAAAACAACACAGAAACACACAGAGACACCCGCCTCAACGGCTAGGTGCCTCCTTTTCCCCCGTTAGTAAGCGGGGGTGTCTGCTCACGCCGAAACGTCAGTAAAATAATAATACCGAAACGGGACTATATTGTCACGAAAATAAAGCAGCAGAGTAGATGACCTAAATTCAATGTCATTCCCTGCCATGCCAGAATCAAGAGCACAAGATATCCAAAAAGACATAGCCTTGCTGTCCTATCGGGCTTGCTATACATCATAAGCTGGGTTTCAGGCGCAGAAGGGAAGCGTTCATGTTGATTTCATCGCAGTTTGACAGCGGAAATATCGAAGCAATCGATATAAGCGCGAGCGATAATATTCGATTAGCCATCAAAAAAGACGGCCAATCTGATTTTTATCAGTGGTTTCACTTCCGCGCATCGGGGGTCGCAGACCAACAGTGTCGATTCGTTATCGAAAATGGTGCCGGTGCCGCCTAAGCAGACGGCTGGAACGGGTATGATGTATGCGCGTCCTACGACCGGGAAAACTGGTTCCGTATCGACACCGTGTATGAAGACGGCGAGCTGACATGGTCGGTCATTCCCGAACAAGACAGCCTGTATTTTGCCTATTTCGCCCCCTATTCCATGGAACGCCACGCCGACTTGATTGCCGACGCAGCAGCTTCGCCGTTGGTGCAGACATCAGTGCTTGGCCACACCCTGGACGGTCAGGACATGGACTTAGTTGAAGTAGGGTATGGCTCCGAGGGGCGCAAAAAAATCTGGCTAATCGCTCGCCAGCATCCAGGCGAGACAATGGCGGAATGGTGGATGGAGGGCGCGCTCGGTTTCTTGTTAGACGAAGACAACCCGGTGGCACGCCAACTGCTGGACAAAGCCCACTTCTATATTGTCCCCAATATGAACCCTGATGGTTCAAGGCGTGGGGATCTGCGCACTAACGCCGCGGGTGCCAATCTGAACCGCGAATGGAAAGATACTACGATGGACCGCAGCCCGGAGGCTTATCTGGTGCGCGAAAAAATGCAACAAACCGGTGTTGATTTTCATCTGGATGTACACGGCGACGAAGACTTGCCCTATAATTTTGTCGCTGGTTTCGAAGGTGTGCCTTCGGTAACCGACAAACAACTTCAACTATTGGACCGATACCAAATGACATTGTGTGCCCTGTCACCAGACTTTCAACGTGAGCAGGGCTATCCAGTGGATGCACCGGGAACTGCTAACCTGGAAAAGTGCACAGATTATACGGCAGAAACCTTTGGGTGCTTAGCCATGACCCTGGAAATGCCATTCAAGGACAACGCCGACCTGCCCGACGAGGAATGGGGCTGGAGCCCCGAGCGTTGCCGTTATTTGGCAGAAAGCTGTCTCGGCGCACTTGCCCAAATGGTGGACGACCTTCGCTAGTCGGAACTGTCAGCGGTTCCGAATTGGTGGAACACAAAAAAAGCTAAGAAAGCACCTGCCACCTGTGCGGCAATAAACAGCGGCACATCGCCGCCGTGGATGCCTGAGAATGAATTTGTCATCGAGCGGGCAATCGTTACCGCTGGATTGGCAAAGCTTGTTGATGCGGTGAACCAGTATCCAGCGGTTATATACAGCCCCACCGCATAGGGTATGGCCTCGGGCCGGTGGCGCAAACACCCGAGAATAGCCATCAAAAGGCCAAAGGTTGCCACCGCTTCTGAAATCCACTGACCAATGCCGGTGCGGCTTTTCGCCGACGCCTGCAACAATTCAACATCGAACATAGCATGGGCCAGTAAAACGCCGGCAATGCCCGCAATAATTTGCGTTGCAATAAAGATTGCCGCCGTTTTGCGATTTATATCGCCGCGCGCCAGAAACACCAAAGTGACGGCCGGGTTAAAATGCGCGCCAGAGATCGGGCCGAACACCAAAATCAACACCACAAGAATAGCCCCGGTTGCCGCCGTGTTGCCCCACAGCGCAAGGGCCACATTTCCGTCAGCTAAATTCTCTGCCATAATGCCGGAGCCAACCACAGTGGCCAACAAAAATAAGGTTCCAATAAATTCAGCGAGTATTTTTTGACGCATATAGCTCCCCACGGATCAAAAGGTCACTGGTTCCTTGCCAGCGTGGATATCGATCATTTCCCGGCGCAATTCTTCCGGGTTCCCGCCCGCCAAGTCAAGGGCGAGGAAAGCCTCAACATTTTTCACAAGCGCCTGATACACCATATTAAACGCCGCGAGTTTTTCGTCCTTGGCACCGCCGACAGAAGCCGGGTCTGGAAATCCCCAATGCACCGTAATCGGCGCGCCGACCCATATGGGGCAAGTTTCACCCGCTGCGTTACCGCACACGGTGATAACGATATCAAGGTCAGGCGCATCGTTATCTGAAAACTCGTTCCAGCTTTTTGAACGAAAACCACTGACGTCATAACCTTCCATTTTCAGAAGCTTTAACGCAACCGGGTTGACTGCACCAACCGGCTTACTTCCAGCACTGAAAGCCGTCAGTTTTTCGCCGCCATAGCGATTTAAAACAGCCTCAGCCAAAATGGACCGCGCCGAGTTTCCGGTGCAAAGCACAAGTATGTTCATTTCAAACTCCCAGTCATTCTCTCGGTCACTCCTCTGGGGCGACGCACACACTTTGTTCACAAAAGCGTGCAGCCTCTTATCATTACCGCGTTACTCTTTATGTTACCTTCTACATAAAAAGCGATGACAGTTTGATGAAAAACATCTGGCTGAATATTATAGAGGCCTATTTAATTGCACTATCATCGTGGCTTGACAGTAGAAACCTTCACGCCAAAACTGCAGGTGAGGGATTAGGGAATTCATGACGTTTACACCGGAAGCAATTTTCACATGGCTTGAAGCCATGGCGCTTGACCCGTTCAGCCTGGGGATTGCGCTTGCGCTCGCTACTTTCGTCACTGAAGATGGAACGCTTATTGCCGGTAGCCTTCTGGTTGGCAGCGGCGTTGCGTCTCCGGCACTTGTAATAACGGCACTGGTCGCTGGCATTGTTGGCGGGGATATCGTGCTTTACACCGTTGGCTGGAGCGCGCGTGAAATTCGGGCCCTACGGCGGCGGTTGCCAATCAAACAAGCGAAAAAGGTGCGCAATTGGCTGCGAGGCCGCGAGACCGCAATCCTGTTTTTCTCCCGCTTTATGCCCGGAACCCGGCTTGTTACTTATCTGACATTTGGTTTCCTAAAGCTGTCGCTGATACATTTTACACTGGTAATGACTGCGGCCTGCCTGGTTTGGGTAGTGTCTATTGTGCTATTTATCAGCGAAATCCAGAAGGCATTTAGCGATATTGGGGGCACCTATGCTGCACTGATTGCTGCGGCGACTGCCGTCATCGTCATCATTTTTGCACCCAAACTGGTGCGCCGACACAAAGCGGCCAAAACACTAGAAGACGCGGAAATAGAAGGTTCAGCAAACAATGGATAACGCCGAAATGCCGCGCAGCAAAGCCCCCCATGCGGGCATGCCAGCCCTTGATGCGTCGGCTGATGGCACCTCTTGGTTTGAGTTTGCTCCAGCACATTTGTTTTACACACCGATCGCGCTTTATTGCGGTTGGCTATCGCTTCGCCATTTTGGGCCAACGCTACTAACCAACGCCAATCCATCGCTGCCTTACTCCGGGTTGGTGGGCGAAAGCAAACACGCAGTGCTTTCCGAAATGAAAGGCAACGCCTGCAACCTTGTCTCGCCCTATATGCAGCAGCTAAGGTGGGGCGGCGAAGGCGGGCTGGACCGTACGGTCACCGACGCGATAAAGGCTATTAAAAGTGACGGGCTGTCGTTTCCATTGGTCGCCAAGCCAGACATTGGCATGCGCGGCGTCGGCGTACAAATTGTTCGCAGCCAAGCTGACCTGCGAACTTACGCCTCAACATTTCCGGCTGGCGCCAACTTCATCCTGCAAGCATTGGTGGACGAAGAAGGCGAGGCTGGCGTTTTCTATATCCGCGAACCAGGCGAAGAAAAGGGCCGCATTACCAGCCTCACGCTGAAATATTTCCCCAAGATCGGAGGAGGGTGGGGGGGGGGGGGGGGGGGGGGGGGGGGGGGGGGGGGGGGGGGGG
>JAAHTG010001780.1_pt1 | contig 13767 bp, 27 predicted proteins | sample 6116081 | NCBI WGS metagenome assembly JAAHTG01 (sample SAMN13939989, study PRJNA603662) | sponge metagenome | isolation source: marine sponge | host: Mycale hentscheli | place: New Zealand | collected 2005 | reverse complement strand
CCCCCCTCATCGGGGCTGATAGCCCCACTAGGTGGTAAAAACGGTGTATAGAGCCTCTATATGGCACGATAATTGAAATACCTTCACGAACTAGCCATAGGCTACCGGAGGCTACTACAATGAGCGAGAGGATAGAAAAAGCACGAAGAAACTTGAAACAGATTAGAACCCTGAAAGGTTGGAAGGAAGCATACAAAACGGCTGGTTTACCTAATGCTGATAAATTAGATAATCTTTCTAAAAAAGAGCGTAATACATACTCTAAGAGGCTCTCTAGGGTTATTAATCGTAATACTGGTGGATATAACCCCTTAAATGAAAATCAGGCTACTAAGGTTTCTAATACGATTCAGGATGAAATGTATTTGGATGGATTGGCTGAACTGAGAGCCGAGAGAGCCATAAAAAGAATTGATAGAGTGAAGGCCAAAGGGAGAAAAGAAACAAGGGCTACCTTTGGCAAAGATGGTGAATTTCCATCAACTAGGCAATTGAAACTCAATCTTGATAAAAATAAACGATTAACTCCTGAACAAAAATCAAGAGTTAGAGGGGCTTTCGATGATGCTAGAAAAACGGGTAATTCTAAACTAATCAGGAGTGCTTATGCAACCTTGTTAGGTGATGTTGATGTTTCAGCACTTGATGAAGATTCTAGGCAGGATTTTCAAAGAAAGGTTGAAAGAGCAGAAAGAGCAGTTGAAAGAGATAATCAATAGAGGGATTTTCATGGTTGATTTAGTACCGTTCAGGGAGGATTTCACCTTCAAGAAACAAAGGCGAAAGAAACCTGCAAAGAAAATATGGAAGCAAGAGGAAATAGCCGGTGCTGATTTTGAAACTAAAGATGGATTTCCTCATATTCTTACATGGACTGTTTATAGAAACGGGAAATATGTGGACTATCACACGGTTTTTGGTGGAACTGTAAACGAACCGGAACTGTTCTTAGAAGCGAATGGAAATGAAGAATTTCCACCGTTTTCCCCTCAATATTTCTGTGAAATTATGTTTCATTCAGGATTAGAAACTCAAGGAGGTTCTAAAAAGAAGGGTGGAAAACAAAGGAAGAGGAAAACTCCGCCTCAGTTGTATTGGTATAATCTTCAATTCGATGCTTCCGCCATAATCAAAACACTTCCACAACCTATGATTGAAAGATTGATGCTAGGTGAAGATTCAGTTTATGATACTGAAACCAATACTCTCAGGCTAGATATTGAGCGAAGAAATGAGGGAGAAAAGAAAGGATGGGTGAGGATTGATGATGAAGAAAATGTTCACTGGTTAGAATATAATCGTTATATTAGAATCTCATATTTACATAAAAAATTCTTACAATTTGAACCTTTGAATTATTATTCAAACGGGCTAAGATGGGGTAAAGTTTCATGCTGGGATATTAAGCAGTTTCTAGGAGGCGGTTCTCTAAATTATCAATCAAAGAAACATTTTAACGAATCAAAAATAGATTTTTCAAGTGCTGAAATGGGGCTTTTAGGTTCTCTATCTGATGAAGGAATTAAATTCACTCAGGATAATTGGAAAAAGATTATTTTGTATGCTGAAAAAGATGCTCATTTAACGGCTCGCCTAGCATGGAAGGTAGTTCATAATTTTGAATCTCAAGGTGTAAGAATGGTTAGACCTTTTAGCCCTGCTTCGGTTGCTGAAAGAAGCGCATATGATTTATGCGATATACCGATGATGAATGATATGATGAATAATAATGAATCCACTATGAAGGCGTTTTGGACTGCATATCAGGGCGGTTGGTTTGAATCAACAGGAAGCGGTTATTCACCTAGAGTAAATGCTCAAGATATTACTTCCGCTTATCCTCATGTAATGTGGTGGCTTCCTGATATTACAAAGGGAATATGGATAGGAACTTTTGACGGTTCAACCTTTGATGATTTGGAAGAATACTTAGCCCAACATAAGTTATACAATCCCTGCACTATTGAAGCGAGAGTCGAATTTCCTAAAGGGCGAGAGATTTATCCGGCATCTAAAAAATCAAAAATAGCAGGTTGTTTGATGAATCCTAGAATCGTTTACGGATGGTTTACAGGTGATGAAATTGTTGAATTTCAAAAGTGGGGTGCTAAGATAGATTCGCTTAGATGGAGTGCATTTATTCCATCGAACAAAAATGATAATTCTAACGAAGATGTTGAAGATGGGATAAGATACCCGTTTAGACCGTTTGTAAAGCGTTTCTATGGCATGAAACTACATCAAGATAACTTGAGGGATGCAGGTTCAAAAGATTATGATATAGAGGCACGAAACCTAGCCAAATTAATGATAAATTCTCTCTATGGAAAAAATGTTCAGGCTATCTCAAGAGGTGAAACAAAACAAACGGGTCAAATGTGGAGTTCAGTATATGGTGCCGTTATTACTGCGGGAACTCGTATGAGGATGGCTGAGATAATTAGACTCAATAATTATGATGGGGTTCTATCGGTGGCTACCGATGGAATAATTTTTGATTCATCGAAGCGAGATATTCTAGTTCCTGAAAACCCTAAACCCGTTTTCTTTGATGGTGAAAGAATCAATCTAGGTGATTGGGAGGATGACGGAAAAGGCTTCCTAGTTTTGATGATGAGTGGCGTTTATTCAGTAGTCAAAGACCTGAAATCAAAGAACACATTTAGAGGAACTTATTCACTATTTCAAGCGAGGAAAACAGATGAAGGTCAAATCTTGAATCCTCAATACGGTTTGAATTGGTTTGAGTTTTGTTCTAATTATCCAAACGAATCTAAACTTGAAAGAAACGCTGAAAACAATCCTACTCAAAGACCTTATTCAATCGGTGAAGCAAAGATGAAAAAGGATTACAGGTTAGTTAATCAATTTAGAATTGTTGATGTATCAATTTCAGCGAGTGGTGATAGCAATAAGCGGAAGTGGGATGCTAAACCTGAAACCTTTGGTGATTTACTCGCTAAATGGTGGCCTTCAAAAACTTGGGATGATATGATATGACTACACCTAACCGAAGAAAAAACCGAAGAACTAGAGCAAAGGAAATAACATTATTTTTACTTGAACAAGAACCTGATAATGAAATAGAATATTCTAAACTTTGTCAATTAGTTTCTAAGATATTCAACGGGAAAATAAATAGAAATAATTTATGTTTATTTTTGAAGCAGGAAATAGATTCAGGATTAATAACTAAATCTAAGCGTTATGCGAATGGAAGTTATATCCATACATGGAAATTAACCCCCCAAAACATAGCCTAGAATCGAAGGAAACCCCCTAAGAGGTTAAATCATACCACTACACCAATGAACGGCGAGGAAACGCCCTTAGAACGCTTGGAAACGCCAACCCTATCATAACAGGTTCATATAGTGGAAACGCTCAAGATGTTTCCATGTGGAGTGATGATGTAGGAGTGATGAACGCCTTAGATGAATTTCTAATGAATCAAAAAGATGACCTTAGAAAATTGTTGATTGAGATATACAAACATAACGACGGCTCACCACCTTTTCAAATGTTTCAGGTCTATGGAAAATTCGTTATGATATACTCTGAACTTAGGCAAATCCATGTTGAGACTGACGCTTACGAATTAACTATTGCTCAAATCGCTAATGACCCAACAGTTCAAAGTTTGATTTCAAAAATGTTAGGTGCATCATTAGATAGGGGGTTAAATTTGTGAGTTATATTTGTGAAACCTGCAATAAAGAATACAAGACTCGTTCAGGTCTTTGGAAGCATCAAAAGAAGTTCAAGCATGGTAAATTTAGTGAAGCCGAAGTTATAGAGTCCAAACCTACTGTAAAGGAGGTTTCATTACCTCCCCCTCAAGATGAAAGTTCCTCCGAATCTTCATTACCTCCCCCATCTGAGGCAGTAGGCGAGGACACCCCTTCAAATGATGAATGGTTTTCTTTTGACTTTGGAGATTCAGAAGACAAAACCGATGTTATACCTACTAGCCTTAAAATGGTAATTAATCAACCTGATTTCACTTCCTCAAAAATGAGTAAGGCTCAAAGAGAGGCTATGAAAACTCAAAATACTGCGATTCTAAAAATGGGATTAACAACCGTTGATACTTTACTTTCTAAATACGGTCAAGCAGTTTCTTTAGACAAAGACTTCAAGGTTGAGCATAGCGAATCTGATAAAGATTTAGTAGCCAATGCTCAATATAGATATTTAGAAGAAAAAGGATTATTTTTAACTAATTATTTGAGTTCAGGAATTATTGCCGGAAGTTTGACGGCTTGGTATATTGGAAGCCCTATCCTAAGAATCAGGAAAAAGAAAAAGCGAAACCTGATTGTAGGAGGTTTTCTATCAAGACTACCCTTGATTGGAAGATTATTCAAGAGGAAGCATAAACCCGTTATTGCTCAAAATGTTGATTCAGGAGTTGAAGAATATGTCAATGTTGAATAGGCTCTATGACCCAAACGGTTCTAATCTTAATACTATGATATGGGGTCAAGCAGGTTCAGGAAAAACAGTTTTTCTTGAAGAAACTTTGAAACAGTTTATGATTCAAAATAAAGACCCTTCTTTAAGAATCGTTTACATAAGTCCAAAAAATGAAGGTTTTGAATGGACAAATCAAGTTCATTTTACCATTGAAAATGTTTTCAAAGGATTAGAGAAAAACCGTGTAGTAGCATATTATCCTCAAATGGATTACTTGGAAGAATCGGTGGATGAAATCATAAATTCTATTTTTGACTTACAATCAGGAAATGAAAATTCTAAATTTGTAATAATTATTGACGATGCTCAGGTTTTCTTATCATCAAGAAAAAGTGCAAGTTCAGCCCATAAGAGATTAGCCTTAACAGGTCGCTCAAGAAATATCAAAGGTATTTATGTCGCTCATAATATCGTATTCGCTAGAGAACTTGAAAGCCAAGTTGATGTACTGGTAGGTTTCAACAATCCGTCACCTATTCACTATCGAAGTGCGATAGAAAGATTTGATTTCAACCCTGAACCCTTTGCTGATAAAATCAAAGAGAAAAAATATTCATTTGTATGGTTTGACATACAATCAGGAAGTCCAAAATTGATGAATCCAATTGAAATAAATACACCAAATCCTAAGAATGAAATCAAAAGTAGTGCAAAAAGTAAACTTGGTTTATTTTGAACATTAGCGCAGTATAGCATTTCTAAGCGTTTCAAATTTAGATATGATACTACCACCTACCCCCTCAAATGCGAGATAGACCCCTTTAGAGGCTCAGAATCACCATTCCTATCATGAAAGGTTCTAACAAATTCCAAAAATAATTTTTGATTAGATTTTAACGAATCTTAAATGAAAAATGCTCAGGAAACCCGCTTTCAGGCTTCAAATCCTACCCCCCAAAACATACCCTAGAATCGAAAGGAAGTCCCTAAGAGGTTAAATCATACCTTAGACCCCTTAGAAGGCTCAGAATCGCTCTTAGAAGGGTCTAAACGACCAACCCTATCATAACAGGTTCATATAGTGCGTATTTACTAGAACCGATTATGAACGATTTTAGTCGAGCAATTATGCTAGGCGTTGGTCTAAGTTTGACCTTTGCCACAGTAAACGGAGTGAGCACCTACTTTTTGAAAGGTGAAACAATTAGTGAAAAAGCGAGTACATTAGTGTCAAGCAGGGGTGCTTAAGATGGTATCTGTTTTACCTTCTCCTAGTGCTAGAGGCGTATTTTATTGGTTAGCCACAGGCATGCTAATGATAACTGCATTCACAATTACAAACCAATTGGTAGGTAATGAGATTCAAACTATGCTATCTAAGAAGGAGTGAGATTAATGGCAGTTCGTTATACTAATATTTATCAAGATGGTACTACTCTTCCATCACCTGCCGGACCTGCTCAATTCAATGTCGCTAATCCCGCACCTGCGGGACTTATTGAAGAAGTCGGTTTTAGATGGTCAGGAACAACAGGTGCGGGACAACCATCAACAGCAACCTTTTCTGAACTAATCACAGGTCTTAGAATGACTTTGAACGGCGACCAATGGTTAAACCTTCAAATTCAGGCTGCCAATGTTGCTAATCCTGATTGTTCAAGAATGGTCGGTATGGTTATGGACATGGGCGGGAGAGTCGTTGAAGACCCTAACCCTGCTAATCTTGATTGTACTATATGGATTCCATGCGGAATAAATGTACCTCAGAACTCAAGATTTGAACTAGACTTATCCACTTTAGCGAGTGCTAACGCCATTACTGCTCTAGGTCGCTTTGAAGTTTGGATTAAATACGGAAAATCCACAAACGCTACGATAGTAGGAAATCAAACATCATTTCCTCTAGCAGCAGGTGCTCAAACTATGGTTTCGGTTAAGATTCCTACTTTCAAGGGTGCTACTGTTGCAGGTATAGCAATTCAAGGACAAACTGCTGCTGATACGCTTCAATCAATTATTGTAAAACCTCTAGGCGACTTTGCTTATTCAGCAACCTATCTTAGAGGAATTTCAGGGGCTAATCAAAACGGGTATATGTTCGCACAATCGGCTACCTCTCTTACTGATTTACAGTATGCTGATGCAATCGAAGGTTATTACTTCGTGCCTTTGTATAACTTGAGTGTGGTTGATGGTTCAGTAGTTCTATTGATTACTTCCGCAGCAGCCGAAACCTACACATTCACACCGATTCTAAACCTCCCTACGGGTGGCTCAGGAGAGAGAACTCCGGTTCAAACCTCTCAAGTAGCCACAGGTTCTAAGGGTGCTATCCTGAGTCGTGCTGAGGACATTTGAGGGGGAAATCCCTCATGGGACGAGTAGCCTCTTATCAGATTTCAACGAACCCTAATGAGTTCGTGGGAGTCAATGTCAAAGGTCATACTAGGTTTAGTGCTTTCAGCGTTTCAAACCCTGAATCACCTACCGCTGATTTAATGATTCAATTCGCATACGACCCATCGAATTTTAATGACAATCAGTTTTTCACATTAACACCATTTCAGGTTTTTAATGCGTGGGTTGTTTGTGATTATGTGTTTCCTTATGAGCAAAGTTCTCTAATTTATTTCAAATTGGCTCAAGAAGGAACTGCACCAGTTATACTTTCAGTTCATACTGAAATTGACATTAAAGGAGACGGTTTCTAATGCCTAAAAGACAAAGAATCAAAGTAAGAAGAGGAAGAGGTAAAAGAGGCTTATTTTTCGGTAAATTTACCGATACAAGAACAGGTGAAAGATATGATACCTACGGACTTTCTATCATGTTAAGAAGTGGTAAAGTGAGCAAAGTTAAACCTAAAATAAAAAGGAAAAAGAAGTGATATTATGCCAAGTGGAAAAGGAACTTACGGAAGTAAAAGAGGTCGCCCTCCTAAACAATCAAGAGCCGATAAAAAACGGTCTGTTAGAAGAAGAAAAGAGAATAGAAAAAATATGCTTATTTGGTCAAGTCAGGGTAAAATGGGAGGTAGCATTTTATCACCATTTAATATCAAAGATATTAGAACAAGAGCAAAAAATTACAGGAAAAGAGGCGGCAAATAGTGTGGGCGGGAGTTTTAGTAATAGGATGGGGTTTGTGGCTTCTAAGAGGTCAAATGAACTCAGGTGAAACTGAGGTTAGACCTGAACAAGAAGAAGCCGTATTTACTGAATGGAAGGAGGTTGAAAGAACTCCATTTTTAGGTACTAAATTGAATCCTAATCCTAACGGTTATTTTTGTATTGAGCAAAGAGATTATGTTCAAGGTTCAGAACTATTATTTTCACAGTGGAGAGTTCAAATCAAAGGTACTGATAATGATTATACAGTTTCAATAATCTATGAATCTCTCGCTGATGCTCAAGATAAAGTAAAATCAATGAATCAAAAACCTACTAAGGAAGATTATGATTTAGCGGAAGAAAAAGGATTAATCACAGATAATAAAACTAGAGAAGATGAAGTTTTCACTACCCCTAAATTTGGGGGTAAATAGATGGAAGAACCTAACCCTTTTCAATTTCAAGAATCGCCTTATACGAATAGTAAACCGAGTGATAATCTAGGTCGTTTTCAGGTTTGGAAGGGAACTTTCAAACAGGCTATTGAAGCATCTATTAGAGGTGATTCAGGTGCACCATTTGTTAATGTATCAGTTAGAGGTTCAACCGAATGGCAAAGGTCTGATAATCAGTTAAAATTAGTCGAAGAATCTAAGAAAGATTCAGGGGCTATTACATTTGAATTAGCACCTTCATGGTCATGTCTTTTTGAATTAGAAACATCAAATTCAGACTTCTTCGAAGATGAGTTAAGAGTAGGTGAAGATTCTTACACAGGAGGCGATTTGAAAAGTGATGATGATACTTTTCCTAATGTGTATGTTTCGCCTGATGATGGAACATTCAAAAACTCAAATTCCTTTGCTCTAATTGGCCTTATGGAAGGTGATTACTTTTCATGTGATGTTGATGCTGAATTTTCAAATATTGCTCAGTTAAGGGTTAGAATAGATGGGGTTGATTATTTTGATAATACTAAACCAAATGAGAATGTTTGGCTTGATATGATTTATATGCGAACTTGGGATGCTAATTATGAATGGGTTGAAGAATCTTCAACCGTTCAAGGTTTAACAGATGCTCAGGCTCAATTTTGTGACCCTACTTCTCCTGATTATGACCCTGAATTATGCAGGGAAATAACCGAAGATTTAGAGAAATTATCCCCTCAAGAAACTACTACTCAATGTGCTGATGGGTTTGTTGACAATGGCTACGGGATATGTGTTAGAATCGAAGAGGAAGAGGAAGAAGAAGAGGAAGAGGAAGAGTTCAATTTAGACGATATAGAGGTTTCAGGAATGGCTATGATTGGCGTTCTAGGATTGGCCGTGTATATTGTAATTTTAGCGATTAAAAATAGGTGATATTATGGATTTAGATATAGAACAAAACGAAAGAATCAGAACAGTTGAAAACCGAATAAATGAACTTGAAAATCAGGTTTCAAGATTGATAGGAGAATTAACTCAAACTATGAAAATTTTGAAAGTAGTCGGAATAGGATTAGGTGCAGTAATTGGACTAGATGTTCAGGGGTTGATGATGTAATGGCTAAGAAAATTAAGAAAACCACTTTCGTTAAATGGGGTAATACTAAGTCATTTAATCCCCCTACATTTGGAGTTCTTTATACTCAAATAACTTTGACGAGGGCTAAGAAAAAGAAGTGATACTATGCCAAAAACAAGAAAAACTAAGATAACTCAAGTGAGGAACAGAAAAGGAACTTTTGTAGTTTGGAAGAGGGTCAAAGGCGGTATGTTTTCAGGATTATGGAGGACAAGCGGATATATGGCGAAAGCCAAAGCAAAGGGAACTAATGATAAAATAAGACTCGCTTTTATTGGTGATGATTATGATGATACATGGCAGGAAATTAAATTCAAAAAGAAGTGATATTATGCCAAAAACAAGAAATCCATATACGGGCAAAATGATAACCGTTAGTTCATTAGTTCCTTATGCCGGTCGTAAAGGTGCGAAGAAAAACGCTTACTGCTCAAGAACTGCTAAGATTAAAGGAAATTGGAAGAGAAATAAAAATTCAAAAAATTTGGTGCAGCGTAGGAGATGGAAATGCCCTTATGTTTTAGGAGAGTTAAGGCTATGACTTTTGAAGATGAATTGAAAAGTTCGGTTGTAATCGCTGAGGCTTCTTCTAAGGCGTTTTCTCGGGCTTTATTGGTGGGAGTAGTGCCTATTATCGAATTTGGGGTTTTAATCGCTCTCACGGCTCTTATAGTGGCATTACCTGCTAAATTATTGAGGAAGGTGTAATTATGGGGAGAGTAAATCAATATATTTTACAAAGAGATGGGGTCGGTGTTATTGTTAAAGGTCAAACTAGAATATCTTGTTTCGCCCCAAACGGAATTTCAATACTTGAACAACCTTACATAATGTCTTATCTTTCAGATTTACAGTTAGCATTAGCATCAAATCAGTTTTGGCGTTCTAATCCTATGATGGCTGATGATACAAGCATAAGCCGTCTAAATACAGATTATATTTTCCCAAAAGAAGGCTCCTTGTTATATTTCTTTGAAGATGTTTTCCAAAAGGTTGAAAGAGATACTATTATTGAAATACATACTGAAATTGACATTAAAGGAGACGGTTTCTAATGGCTGATGCAATTAATATTAATGTTGATTCACCAAAGGTTGAAGCACCCGTCGAAGTCAAATTATCAGGTCAAAGTATAGTTGATTCAATCAGAAACGGCGTTCAAGAATTAGTTGATAATATCAAGAAAGGTTCTGATGAAGCCTTAACAGTAGTCTTTCTAGGTGCTATGTTTTTTACTGCGGGTTTGTATTTTTGGCGTAGGGTGTGAGTATGCTATCATCGGCTCTAAAGATAGGGCGACTCCCTGCTCAGGGTGTATCAGAAGCACTGAAAAGAAGTGCTAATCCTAGTGCAATAGAAGCCCTTTCAACGGCTATTTCTAAGGCTAGTTTATCAGGTATTGAAGATGAGAAAATAGAGGTATCAGGATTAACTGTTAATATTGATTTTAACGAAGAAAAATTGCTAGCCACCGGAGGACTGGCAACGGCGATAAGTCTAGGCTCGGTTTATTGGTTAGGTTCAAAATTAGATGTTCAATATAGGTATAATCAATTAACCATCGCTCTCAGGAATTTATCTCAAGGAATTGCTCTAGGTAATGAACCTCTAGTTCAGGAGTCGTTTAAGAAAATAGACGATTTATCAAACCCACTTCTAAACCCTAGAACTCTTGAACCAATTGATGATGTTGATACGGTCAAAGATTTGTATGAATATCTCTTCAATAAACCTGCTCAATCCGGCTCTATGTTCAATGCTAAAGTGTTGAAAGAATCGGTTGAAGAAGGGTTGAAATTAGGAACTCAATTATCAATTAGAACTGCTAAACAGGCGGTTGATGAAACGCTTGAAGCAGTAGTCAAAAAAGCATCATCTAAGGCCGGATTTGTGATAGGAAGGGCAATAGGAGCAGTTCTTTTCATAGATACTATATGGTGGCTTTCAACATCAGCCTTAGACATAGGATTGAATTATTTGGGAGTGGATGAAGATAAGCAAAGAATCCCTATACTAGCGGATATTCCCATAATTGGAAGTTTATTCGATTTATCGGATTCATTCGGTAGTTCAGCCGTTGATTTAGTGATTACACCTATATTGAATTTCACAATAGAAAAAATATTTGGAAAAGAAGCGGTTGAAACACTATCTAATATTCTATGGGGTATCATAATTTCAGCAGGAACGAACCCTCTATTATCACCTTTCATAATCGCTATTCTTGATTTCTATATTGATAACATTGATGTGAATGCTGAGGTATCAATCGAATTTAATTTATCAACAATTGAATCAAATCTCAATTTTGATATGTTTGGAATCTTTCGCCCTGAACCTTATTCAATCCTGATTTTATGGCTTTATGCTATCACAGGAAAACTAATTTTTAGGCATTGGCTTCAACCGATTATCACCCAATTTAGGTAAAACTGCTCAAATTTGAGCATGTATTGATATATGGGGAGCCTCCCCTGTGGGAAATATCCCACTAAGGGAACGGAGGAAAAAACATGAATAATAACATGATGAATAATGAAGAAATATTGACGGAGAAGCCGTCTGAGAACAAGCAAAGCAGGGTACATTACATAGAACTCAAAGACGGGTTAAATTCTATAAAAACTCAATGTTTAGCAGGAAGTTTACATCTATGGGTTAGAAATGGTAAATTGATGGATATAACCTTATACAATGCTAAAATTAGTAAGAAAGAGACTACTACAGATAATTATGGAAGCCATGTAAAGATGCAAGTTAAGTTAGATTGGGAACATTTACCCTTAGTAATATCAGGAGATGATGAATAATGGCTATTCATCATAGATTTTGCGTAGTATGTGATAAACCATTTCAAATACTATATAACCGACCATTTCATTTAGCAACCCATATTCAGGGAGTGGGAAAAGTAGTAGTTCCGGCAGTAGTAAATCATAAAAAATTACATATTAGAGTTTGTTCAGATTGTAATAAATTGATAAATCAAATTATCCCTAATGCAGTAGTAAAGTATCATTGTGATGAGGAAGGAGAGGATTTACAATGAATGATTGGATAGATGAAGAAGTATGCTGCGGTTTTCTATGGTTTCAATTTGAAGCCTTCTCAAATCATGTAAAATATTGTCCATGTTGTGGAAGTAAATTATATGAAATTCCTCGGGAGGCTTTAGAATGAATCACCAAAGTAATGAAATTAGATTATCAAAGTTAGAAAGAATTGTTGATAGAATCGAAGATAGGGTTAATGCTATGGTTAGTCAAATTAGAACTTTAGAATTAGAAAATTATGATGCTGATAAAGTCAAATCAGCACTTAGAGAAATTAGAGAACATCTTCAAGATACATCGGAGTTCTTCGCTTTTACTAGATTGGAGGATTCTCAATGAAGAGAGTTTACATTTTCAAGAGAACTTTCACCGAAGTTAGAACCTTTGCAGTACCGGCTAATTCATGGGAGGATGCTAAATTACAGATTGAAGATGAACAATATGCTGAAACTGTGAGATTAAGTTCTAATCTTGATTCAGGTTATACATCAAAGTTCAAAAGAATGTATACCAAACCTATCTCATATTGTGAAACTTGTTTCAAACCGTTTCATCATTACCTCTATAATGAGCCTGAGAGCACCCCAATTAAATTTGGGGCGTTAGGTACTACCGAATGCTTTGCGTGTCGTTTAGACCCTCTTAACGGCGTAAAAATATGCTATGAATGGGGGGAATGAAGAATGATTTCAGTTAAAAAAGATTTAGATATTGAAAAAGCCCTTCAAGTATTAATTGAATTAGGGTTAATAGTGGAGGAAGATGTATGAATTTAATTATTCAAAATCAACCTGTTAGTGTTAAATTTCCATGCGGTAGGTGCGGTGCTAATCGCCCTCAAAAAGTCTGTTTAGATACTGAGAGGGTGCTTATCCTTAAATGCCCCTGCCGTTTGGATTGGAACAAGGAGGAATAAATTTGAAGTTTAATATACCTAAAAATGAGCCTAAGAATGAACAAAACCCTACTACTTGGATGAAGTGGTATGATGGATTAACTGTTGATAATCCATTTACCTACCAACCTTCCAAAGTAGTTTTCAAGGAAGAACCTAGCCCTGTATTCTTCCTCTTTAATGAGGAAGATAACACGGGAGTTTCGCTATACTGCGAGCACTCCCCTAATGCTAAGTTTACTGATAGCACCCCTGATGGGATTCGCTTCGTAAATGCCGTTGCTAGAGCCTTCAAATTGAAAGGTAATGTTGATGCTGATGCTATTGTTGAAGCCCTGAACGGTTCAAGTGCTATTATCACTTGTGCTAAAACTGAAAAAGGCCGATTATGGTCTGTTCAAGTTTGAGTAGGAAATAATCCAACAAATTATTGATTGATATATTTTGAGGAATATAACTGCCCCTCAAGATTCTTCGGAATCTTGAGGGGCTTTTTTAATTTTGAAATTTTCCTGATGTTATTGATAGGTTAGAACCTAATCAGGAAGTGCTAATTTAAGGTGCTTAGAATGCCCTGTATGGCCTTTGTTTACTAAATATGATGCTAGGTAGTAGCAAGGGCTAGAAATGCAAGGAAACACCCTTTAGAGGGTAGGAAACACCAACCCTATCATAATAGGGTATATTGGGGATGGCCGAAGGCCAGCCTCCTTGAGGGGGG
>JAAHTG010001779.1_pt1 | contig 13768 bp, 13 predicted proteins | sample 6116081 | NCBI WGS metagenome assembly JAAHTG01 (sample SAMN13939989, study PRJNA603662) | sponge metagenome | isolation source: marine sponge | host: Mycale hentscheli | place: New Zealand | collected 2005 | reverse complement strand
AGCTTGACGGGGTTATGGTGGGAACACATAATGTACCAGCTAAAGACGTTTTTAAGACGTTTAAAGAAATCAATCAACTCGAACTAGTAAACCAAGCTGGTATACGACAACAGTACATAGATCAGTCTGTTAGTTTAAACCTAGCTTTTCCTAGTGTAGCTACACCTAAATGGATTAATCAGGTACATATGTCAGCATGGAAAAAAGGTATTAAAACCTTATACTATACTAGAACTGAATCAGTGCTACGCGGTGATATAGCACAACAAGCTATGAGTGAAGATTGTATCGCCTGTGACGGATAAAAACAATGAAGGGGACCTCGTTTGAGATCCCCTTCGGTTACAGGAACTTTTGGGTATGGTACGCCCAGTTATCTTTGTTCCTTATTTTTTAGCTCTATAAGCAGCTTTTAATGAATCAAGCTGTTTTTGTTTTGGATAGTCTTTTAAAAAATTTTCCGGATCTTGTTTTTCCCAAGCTTTTTTATCAGCTTGAGCTTTTTTGTAAGCTTCATACGCTGTTTTATTTTTAACTTGTTTTTTCTTTTCTGCTTCATTAGCGGCATTCTGCTCTGATTGAGTTCTACCTGTTCTACCGTCTTTTTTTTCATGATTATCATGCAACGGACTTTTTGCCATAAATGGACTTGCAAATTTACTACTCATAATATTTATTTTTTACAGACACACTCGGCTACAGGGCAGTCTTTAACGTTAACAATTAATTTTGAAACTAACCAGTTCCATTTGCACATGAGCTTACACCAGCAAGCTTGCATCCATAATCCTAGTTTTACTAATAATTTTCCCATAATATTTATTTATACATTCTAGCCAGTTTTGAAGCTGGTACTCCATCTTTTGTTACAGATCCACCTTTACCTATTTCCATATCATAAGCAAAATCTTTTAAAGACTTAGGAGTTCTAGGTTCAACAAAAGTTTTAGGCCCAGCTCCATCAGTATCATCAATATAAAAACCTTCTTTACTTTGCTTAACATATTTATCATAAGCAGGCTTATGAAGTTTTTGAATTGAATCTTGATATGCTGCTTTCTTTTTAGGATCTATATTTAAAGGTGACTCTTCTTCCATTTTTAATGGATAGTTTTTACCGTCTACACTAAAACTACTTTTACCAGCAGCTTCAGCGTCCATTTTTGCTTTAATAAAAGCGTTACCTTTTAGAGGAGACAAGACACTTTTTTGCATAAAAGGTCCTGAAAATTTTGATGAACTCATGATTTTTTAGATTTATTTTTTTGACAAAAGTTTCTGGCTGCTTCTACGCTACCGAAACCCCACTTTTTTAGTGCCATTGCTTTTTTAGTTGGTTCGCCTTTAGCATTTTTCATTGCTCCAGCCATACCAGCAAATCTACAAGCAAATGACACTCTTCGCTTGTTAGTTCCTTTTGTGAGTCTTTTACCTAATGTTTTACCAGTATCTCGCTTATGCTCTGCGCGCATAGCTCGATTTTGTTTTTCGTAAGCTTTTTCTTTTATTTTTGCAGGTGAACTCATATTACTTTATATTTTGTCTTACCGTTTTCTTTATATGCTTTTAAGCATTTATTTCTATTATCTTCATCGTTAACATAGGATACGTGTATCCAGTTAGGATTCATATCTGTACCAAACTCCCATATAAGCTGATCAAAGTTTAGGTTTTCTTTTATCCATTGATACATCTCTGCGTTGCTCTTATGTCCATAGACGTCATCTAAGTCAATTGCTTGGCCTTTACAATGCTGAGAACTTGCTGATCCTCCTATGGCTTCGTTTAAAGCAGCTGATCTAAAAAACGATGTAACTTTAATTGCTCCACCAACCCATTTACGTAATGGTTCAAATATTTTTCTAGCAGTTAAACCCATTGTATCTACTTGAACAGGGTTTGGTGTATTGTCTATGCTTTTACGTTTAGCTGTACTAGAATGTATGGCTTCTGCATATGTTATATGATCACTTATTTTATCCATAAATTAGAATTTATCAGCTTGATTTATTTCATCTATAGTTGCTTGAACTTCTTCAAGATCTGTAGGTAATAATAAATCTAATCCAGCTTTAAATGTAGCTTCTTTAATACCGTTTTTAAATATAAGTAAAGTTGGAGCCATGCGTATTCTATGTTTCTTTTTTGCTTTAGGAGCCTTAGCTATATCTATTCTGTAGTATGTAGCGTCTTTAACTTGCTTCCATTCAGCGAAACAGTTTTCTTTATTAAATTCAGCCCAAAATTCTACAACGATTGTTTTAAAGTTGTTTTCACCAAAAGATGACACTTGAGCTATAACTTTTTCAAAATTGCTGTCATCAATCCATTTATCTTCAGGCACACTCACCTGACTAAAAACTAATGTAGTAAATAAAAGTAAAATTAAATTTTTCATTATCGTCTTTGTATTTCGTATAAACGTTCGTCCATTTTTTTTAAAGTTTCTTTGATTTCTTCAACGTCATCCTGAGTGTCCATTATAGTACCTCTAATTAATTCGTCTTTTAAATCAAACTCTGTTCTAGTAATACTAGGCTTTGGAAGCTCTTTTGCTTCTGCAATTTCAGATTTTAACCCAAACCACATTCCACAAGCTGTTACTACAAAGCTTATAATTATACCTATTGTTTTTAAGTCTATTGTTAGCTTTGTGTTTTCGCCAACTTCTGGTGCTGCTGCCATTATCTAAGTGTTAAGTTTATTCCAAAATTAGTATTAAATATTTCACGATCCCAAAACTTAACGTATTCGGCCTCAGCAAACAAACCTACTGTTTTCCATATTTTCCAGCCAAACATAATACCGCCTTGCATGTCTTGCCACTGCTCTAACTGTGCATCTTCACGAAGACCGCCTTTACCCCAGTTGTTTCTATTTAAGTAACTAAAGTCAACATCACCTTTTAAGTATTTATGATGACCTAATATTAGATTTCCGTATATATGCATCCAAAAATTGTTTTGATAATGATAAAAATCAAAGCCAACTATAGGTGCTATCTCGCCAAAGTCATCTAGTAAATCCCATTGCTCGTTGTTATAACGTAGCATTAAATCACCAAATACTGTATTTCTAAACTCAAGATCACTGTCAGCAACTCTATTACCAGCAGGATCAATCCAGTACCAATCATACCTTTCATTGCCAAACTCATCTTCTTCAGTAAAGAATATGTCGTCATAACCATATAAAAATCCTAACTCATACCAGTAGTTTGCAGGAAACTCTTCACCATTTATAACTTCTGTTTCATTAAGCCATATTTCTATAGGATTATATCCAAAAGCTTGCTCATGAGTTCTATATATCGCACCGGCAGATATACTAAACTTATTACCTATAGGCAGACGTACTCTAGCTTCTGCAGACTGATATTTAAAACCCACATTACCAGCTTCTCTTTGCTCAGCTTTTATAATATGATACTTACCAGTGTGGCGTATAAAATACCTTGAGTTTTCAAACTCATCACCACGCTGACGTTCTTTTTCATAGTGAAACAAATACTCTAAACCTTGTACCGCCGCTGTTGGAGCTGATAAAGCTATGTTGTTTTCTGAACCGTTGTAAAAATTAGGTTTGTTTTCATATCCAAATCTAGCCAGTTTACGTATACCAATACCTAATCTATAATCATTTGGAAAGTACTCTGTATCATCTATAACTTGTGGTATATCGTATAAGTTACCGTCTTCTGGTGGTCTTACAAAATAATCTTTACGAGTTGTTTCAAATGAATTTGAAGTATTACCAGCAGCATATACGCTAGAATACTTAAACACATTATCATATATTTTTTTAAACAACTGAGCGTTACTATTAAATGTAATTAATAATAACATTAGGCATAGTATTTTTTTCATATTATTCTCCGCATTTTTTAGATGGATCATCGACTCTTCTCCAGTCTTCTTTTTCAAACCAGTCTCTGAGTGTAGCTCCTTTTTTACGAGCACCTTTAACATTAGTCTTAGATGATCTTTTATATTTACCTTTAGCGCCCGCAGATTTTTTAGAGTTAACTAGCTTCTGTCTTTCTTCTTTACTCATGCTTCGTATTTTAGAAGCTGGTAAGCAAGTTTTAGTAGTACCACCACCTTTTTGTTTCTGTAAAGGTGTTTCACGTATTTTTTCTGCATGAGCTAAACCTACTTTGTTACCATCTCCTCGACCGGAAACAGCAGCAGTTCTATTACGCATTTTATTCCAAGGCTTTGAGTGCATTACAGTTGCAGCACAATGTTGGAAAGGAGTTCCTTGTTCGTATGCCATTATTTCTTATCTAATTTACGCATAGCTTTATTTCTAGCACACTTCATTTTTTTAGCGTAACTAGGATTGCGTTTGCGGTTAAACACTATTTGTTGATTTAAACTACCAACAATTTTCTTTTTATTACCTCTTCTACTTTTAATAAGCCAATCAGCTAAAGCGTCACAGCTAAGTTCTTTAAACTTACCTTTTGCATCTGGTGCATCAGAGTCTTTCCACTCAGGTCTTTTTTCTTTTGCCATTACAGTCTTGCATGTTTATAAACCAGTTAGCTAACTGCTTGTCTCTTCCAGTAGCTTCTTTTCTAGCTTTTAGTTTTTTAACTTTAGCACACGTTACATCGCCTCCGTATAGTTTATTAATACGAGCTTTTAATACTCCGCGATATGCTTTTGCCATTACTTCTTTTTACCTCCACCAAATTTACTTGGACCACCGGCTTTAGTGCAACGCACACCCCAACCAGAAGCATAAGCGCTAGGCCAAACTTTAAATTTTCTTTTTGCAGCAGCTTTGCAAGCTGAACTTATTTTAGCGTATAAAGGTGATCCCATATTTATACCAGAGTCATTATTTTCTCCTTCTTTTAGCTTTGTTACATAAAAACCTTTTTTATCTTTTTTTAATTTAGAATAATCTTGTACAGAAAACTGAGGAAACGTGCTCGCTTCTCCTTCTATTTGCTCAAATTGATTTTCAAAATCTTCGTCACCTATATAATCATTTTCTTTTAACTTAAAATAAGTAGGTTTTGTTATTCTTACAGTATCTCTAGATACTTTTTTATTTCTTGGATCCGGCATCTTTCTTTTTGTTTTGTAATTCAATTATTTTTTTAACTCTAGCGTCTTCATAACGCAATGCTTTAATTTGTTTTTTATTAAGACCTAAATCTAATAGCATTTGTACTTGATCAGATGTTTTAGTATCTTTTTTCATTGTATCAAACTCACGCTGTTTAATCTCTTCAGGTGTTGGATCTTTAGGTTTGTCCCAGCCTCCATAGTAAGGTAAGCCAATATCGTAAGTACCCCAACCTAATCCTAATGCAACTTTTTGCCAAGTCTCAGTTTGATTACTTAATAAGCCTCTAACGTTGTTTGCTTTTTTAACAACACGATCAACAGGCACATTTGTAAAAGCAGATATAATCTGAGCACCTGCTAAATAAGCTGGGTTGTCAAGGCTAAAGCCTTTTTCTTTCATTTCTTTTCTATTCCAGCTAAAACTTTTTAATCCGCCTACTAGTTTTCTATATTTAGAATTAAGTGGTGGTGAAAATCCTAAAGCTTCAACTGATGCAGCTTCATACTCAGGTGTTTTCTTACCATGCTCATCGTATAGTTTAACTATCATATTCTTGACAGCTGAAACCGCTGTGCCTGCAATACCTAAACCTTTTAACTGAGAGTCAATCATACCGTTTGCAACTCTAGCTATTTTCTTATCAGCACGCGCTTTTTTCTTTGGATCTTCATCTCCATCGTCATCGCCAAAGCCTATAGCAAATAAAGCTTGTTGCAGCGCGTTAAATATTAAATTCTGTACAAAACCGTAATAAGCTATTTTAGATACGTGGGTTTTCCAGTCTCCGCGACCGGCAATAAGATCTTGTGCAGATCTTTTTTGTATTCTAGCATACTGCATCGGAGTATTTGCCCAAGCAAGTATTACACGACCCGCAGCTGATGCTTGCTGCATACTAATTTTAGACGGATCACTTGATTGCTGGTTTTCTTCAGCTAATGCTCTAAAGTCATCAAATGCTTTTTCTTCTGCAAGCTTTTGATCCATACCTTCTTTAATATACTTTTTTATTCTATTTCTATAGAACGTAGCTCCACCGGTTGCAATGGCAAAACTATCAGCAAACCTTGTCATAACAAAACCTTTGCTAAGTAAGAAAGCAATAGCAGCTCTTGGTTTGTTTTTAGAATCTTTTACTGCATCTGCTATTTCAGATTCACTTACATTAATTTTAAGACCATTACGGCGTTGCACTAAATAATCAGAGTTCATAAGCGACATAAAGTCTTTCCAATATTGTTTCTGATTTGCAAACGCTTTACCTGCAGCTACAATATTATTATCACCCCAATTTATAAAGTTTACAGCAGAGATAGTCTGTAGCAGTGCGGATCTTGTGTTTAAGAACATTACAGCACCGACTGAGTTGTTTAGCCAGTCAAATATTTTTTCTGTAACTGGGTTGCTTCCTACTGGTCTATTAGTACCAGCTTTCATACGGCGTATACTATCTTCCATAGCTCGACGCCATCTTGTACCGTAAGCAGCTTCCATTTTATTTAAGTTCTCAGGTGAGAATATAATATCTAAATTCTCTCTAAACTCTTGCTGAGCTTCTGCTCTGCTAACTTTGTTTATGCCACCAATAATATCTGTAGTTAAATTACCGCCTAACCAGTCTTTACCAGGCTCAGGATATAACTTACCTTTTTGTAAAGTTATTAATTGATCTGCAAAAACCCTAAGATCTGTATTGTCTTTTACAAACTTACTTAATTTTCTAATATCTGCTTTAGACAGCCCAGGTATTGACATACCTTGTTTATTCCAAATATAAGTTCTTATAGCGTGTTGATATGTAAAACCACCAATACCAGTTTCTTTTCTAAATGTTTTAGGTAAACCTGGAAACTCTTGTTTTAGCGCCATAAAGTCATTAGCTGCTGCCATTTTAGCCTGTACAACAGTGTCTTCGGCTTTCATGTATGGATCTAACAAGTTTGTTTTAAGAAAAGCCATTTGAGCATCGCCTTTCTTACCTTTACCTAGCATTTTGTATAATAGCCCTGTAAAGTCTTCTGCCGATGCAGGTATTAAGAAATTATATTTGCCTTTGTTAGCACCAACTGTTTTAGCTTTCGCAGCTGAAAACTGCTTGTATGTTTCAATTCCAGAAGAATCAAATATCATATCGTTGACTATAGTGTTAAAAGTATTTTCTTTACTAGCTTTAGCTATTTGTACTTTGTACTTTACATCAACTTGATCTAAAACCTCTTTAACAGCTGCTACATTTTTAACAGCGTCATCTGCAAAATAAAAATCATTATAACCTTCTGCGGCTTTACTAGCAACCCATCTACCTTTAGCTGAGGCTTTTCCATCTCCTAAACCTGTTATATTACCTAAAGGTATATTTATACCTAAAGCTTTCATAAATTCTTGTATAGGACCAGCTGCAGCTTGCGGTCTAGCAGTTAATATAAATATATCTTCCGTTCCTCTTGCGTTAGCAATATTTTCTGCTACTTTAAATAAAGGTCCTTTTTTACCATCAATAACTTTTTCAAACTGACTAAAGTCAAATGTAGCGCCTTGAGCTTCAAGATCACCAGCTTGCTCAGCAAATTGAGTTGCATTTATTTCTGTAACAGCTCCAGGTATTTGTTGCAATACTTTTATTTGCTGTTGTTCTGTTAAGCTGTTAAAAGTTTGCTTATAACTTGGTAGATTTTCAAATTCTTTTTTAAACAATCTTCTAGCTATTATATCTGCCATTTCACTGCCTCGTTCTAAAAAAGGCATTGTAACAATAACCTTACTATTAGATCTAGCTAATGTATCATCAAAATCAAATATTCTAGCTTTTTTAATAGGATTATTTAATTTCCTAGCAACTCTTGCGGCGGCATCTAAATTACTTAACTCCTTAACAACTTCTATAGAGTTATTAGAGTTGTCACCTTCAATACTAAGCTTACCAGCCATTTCATTATTTATAGGAGCAACACTGTTTTCTTTAGCTACAATTGGAGCGTCTTTTTTACCATAATCTCTTATTTGCTGTAATGAACTTTCACCGCTGAAATATTCTTTTAGAAGAGCATTTTGAGTTTGTACAGGTAAACCATTTGTTCCAAAAAAGTATTCTGAAAAAGTTTGGTTTTCTGGTAAAAATAAATAATTATCTAAATTAACACCCGCTTCCGATAGTCTTATAACAGAAGCAGATCCTTCAGGTATTTTTAAATCACCAGATAGTATTCTTGGAACCATTGTATCCCAGAAAAAATCTGGCATAGTTCTTTTAAAATCAACATCTATTTTATTATCATCACTCATTATGAGTGGGCCTTGCATATAAGCAGCACTTACGACTTTAAATGCTTCTTCAACATTACCTTTCATGGCAGCATCTAATAACATACTACCAACTTGATTAGCTGGAAAATTATGTTCTTCTCTTATAATACTAGTAAAATCTATTTTACCATTTTCTAATGGCAAAAACAATATAGGAGGAGATATACGCATTAAACTACCCATATTATTTTGAGAATCATCTAGCATCTGCTCAAACATAAAAGCTTGATCTTTATTGTTTTTTAAATAACTTTGAACATCAATCCAAAAATTATCAAGGTATTTCAGCTTGCTATATTGATTCCTTAAGTAGTCTTCACTATTAGTCTTTTTAACAAAACCTTTGGTAAGTTTTTTATCTTTACCTTTATATGTATCTCTTTTTATAATATCAAATTCTCCTTCTACTTTACGTACAACTTTATCAAAATAATTAGCTCCAACCATACTATTTCTTTTCATAGAACTAGTGGTAGATCTTCTTATAATTTCTCTATATTGAGGAAATTCTTTTAAGAATTCATTTACTGCATTTGTCATTACCTGAACATTACCTCCTAAAGCTTTAAAACCTGAACTAGTTATAGATCTATTATCATCAGGTCTTATGTTTAGATTAAATGCTCTTTTAACATCAGCTACAGTTTCAAAGCCCATGTCTTTAAGTTGTTTAACTGTAAAGTTTTTAAACGTACCTCCAGTTAAAGATCCAGTAGCTGCTAAAGCTGCTTTTCTTAAACTAGTCGGTGTTATTTTAACTTCCTCGCTAAATTTAGCTCCAGCTTGTATTCTTTGGCCTTGATCAGGCATTGTAGTTTCTAAGGCTCTGTTTTTTATATGAAATTCTATAGCCGCTTTTATGTGCTGTGCGTCTCTATATATATCTTTCTTTTTACCTTTAGTGTCTCTAGCATTAAACGTTATAAGTTCGCCTCTAAAATTAGGTAATGTAACTTCTTTGCCAGATATTATGTCTCTATAGTTTTTTATAGTTCCAACCTTTTTGCCTTTCTTATTGTACATTACGCTTCCAAGCTTAGTCTGAAGAACTGATGTTGATTTACCTAAGCTGCTAACAATACCAGGAAATCTTTGATAATCTGAAAGTGCATTGTCAATTAAAAATTGTCTAGCCCTTATAGCTCCAGGCTCGTCGAACTTTTGAAGATTTCTTTGTTTTTGTATTAAAGCATCAACTGTTTTTATGCCAAACATGTCCGCGTAAAGCTTAGCTACGGATCTAGGTATTGGAAACTTAGGTGATCCTAGGTCTTTAAAAGTTTTTACATCTCTATCTTTATAACCTTCAATTATTGTTTCAGTTATTTTATCTTCAATAGCGTCTTTTTGTGTTTGGCCTTCTTGTACCTCAACTGTAGCAATAAACTCAGGAGTTAATCTTTTAGGATTAAACGTAGTGGTTTCAGTGGGCTTCAAAGGAAGGTCATCAGTTTTTACTGCTTCTTCTTTTTTACCCTCATCTATTAACTGCTTAGTAGTATCATCTTGTCTTGTTTCAAGTTTAGCTTTTTCACTTTCTTCAAACAGTTTTGTTCTAGCTGTAACTTTAGCCCATGCTGTGTCAGCAAATATTTTTTCACCAAAAGCTTCAGGGCCAACAACACTCCCATCTTTTCTTTTTGCTTCAGGATTAAAATTATATATTCTGAACAATACATCATCAAGCATTCTATCGCTTTCTTGTTTAGTGCCTCTAGACCTTATGTAATTACTTATAGGTCCACCAGGCTTTAATGCGTCAGCTATAATTTTACCACCTTTTTCGCTTTGTGCCCATGTATCAAACTCTTTTTTATTTTTTATATTATTAGGCAGTAAGCCGCTTATAGACTCTAAAACTGTTTCTTGACTTAATTTAGCTTCTGTACTAGCAGCTTGAGCTGTAACAACAACTTCGTCTAGTTCTATAGGTTTTTTACCAGCTAATCCTTCTTCTTGTATTGTTTTTACATCACCAACAGTTAAAGTGCCATCTTTTAATTTTCTACCTATTTCTTTAGATAACTTAATTATATCAGTTTCTCCTTTAAAATTGTAGTTATAATCTGTATTTGATGCTTGCGTCGTAGCTGTTCCAAGCATTGATCCTAAGTAACCTAAAAATCCTGTACCTTTTGCTTTGTCTAATTTTATTTTACCATCTGCAACTTCTTCAAAAAATACAGTAAAAACTTCGTCTGCGCCTTGACCTTTTGTTCTAGTTGAAATTCTAGTATAAGCCTCTGGGTTTGCTTCTTTTAAATAAGATAGTATAAGATCTGAACCTTCTTTAAAAGCCGCAGAATCAATACCTAAAGCCTCAGTTAGTATAACATGTCCAAGCTCGTGAAGACTTGTTTGGCTTCTTTCGTTAGCTATAGAATTTTGAACAGATGTAATAGAGTCATATACTTTTTTACCAGTTTTTAAATTAGTTGAAGGCACGTTGTAACCATTTAATCTACCACTTTTTATTCCTTCTGTAAACCTATCTATTTCCGCTTTAGCTTGTTCTTCTGTAATACTATTATTAGAGTCTGCCGCTCTAGCGTTCATCATTTTGGTAAACTCATCAATAGCTTGTTTATTAGTGTCAGAAACATTGTATTTAACGTCTATACCAGCTCCAGCCATTGCTTTTAAAGTAGACTTATCAGACTTTAAAGTGTTTTCTAATTTTTCTTTAACATGCAATTGCTCTGCTTTTTTAGCTATTTGCGCTCCAGACGGTTCTTGAACGCCATCAACTTGCAGTAATCTAGTGGCTTCAGTCTTTAATCTGTTTTGTTCTGTAGCCTTTAAAAGACCAAAAGTGTTAGTAAAGGCTTTTTTAAACTTATCTGCTCCAGCTTCTAATGTGTTAAATTCGTTTTGAAGAGCGCTGATCATTGCTTTTTTCTGATCAGCTGGTATTGCATCATTATTATCCAAAGCCTCTGCTTGAACTCTAAGTTCTTCTTGCCTTTTCATAGAAGCAGACAGCAACTCTCCACCCTGCTTGTTTAGGTTATTAGTAGTTAAATTTATTCTATCTTCTACTATTTTATTGTTTTGATCTTCTAGTTCTTTTCTTTGTTTTTCAAAAGCCTCTTTGTCTCGTTTAGATGTAAACGGTGAATCTATAGCGTTTTGTAAACTTTGCATCATTTTAAGATTAGCCCTATAATCAGATGTTGTGCTATAGTCGCTTAAAGCCGCGGCAAAAGCTCCTTTAAAATACTGCGCTGCTGCAAAAGTAGCACCAAACATTCCACCTGAGAAAATAGACTCTGCAACATTTTCACCTAATGGTCTACCATCTATACCGTTTTGAGCTATTGTGGTTAAACCTTCACCTAAAGCATCTGCAGTTGCTAGACCTATATCTAAAGCTCCATTTTCTTTTATATATTTAAAGTAATTTTTAGCGCCATTAAATAAATTTCTTTTACCAACTTCAGTAGCGCTTTTCCCAACACCTCTTAATATTAAAGAGGTAGGCGCTACACCAAAAGCGTATTCAGCGACTCCAAAACCTAATGATTGAAGAAAAACAGTATCTTTATCGTATTTTCTACCTCCAATTTGTTCAGCTTCTAGCTGTCTACTGGTTTGATATTCACCAGCTGAAGCAGCAGAAACACCAAGCATACCTGCATTGCCTGATGCAATTGCGGCAAATATAGGTGCTTGAGCTACAACTTGATCTATAGCATATTCACCAAAGTTCTCTAAACTACTAAAAGCTTTATCAAAAGTTATTGGTTTGTAATATTTCTCTGCAGCAAATTCTTTTGTTTTAGATACCTTTTTAGCTACATCTTGAAAAAATGTAGAACCTTCTACTTCTTTTACTGTTTTAGTTTCTTCGTCGAAAATCACTGTTTCAGCCCTAAAAAAATTATTAGCGGTTTCTAAAAAAGCAGCGCTATTAGAGAATAATCCAGCAAAGCCTAATCCTAAATCTGTAAATCTTTTTTCTACTTTATTATAAATTCTTCCTAAAGCATCTAATTGAGTTTCTGATTCTTTTATGGTAGAAGCCATTTCAGTATATTCTGAGACTCTATTCTCAAGATCCATTTGCTCATTTCTTAGATTAGCTCCAAGCTGATTATAATAACCTACGAAGTCTTTGTAATTTTCAGATATTTCTCTATATTTCAAAAGATCTTCAGTTACAGGCAAACCTTTTTTTTGTTTTTCAACAATTTTATTTTGAAGAGTCTTTATAGCTTTTTGTTTTTCTTTTTAGCCTTTAGTTTATTTTTTATAATTACTAACAAGATAACTTTCTTTAAATTTACTTAAATCAAATTCTAAATCCTTATCATAGTCATCTATTTCCCAAGTAGCTTTATTTCTTTTTTCAACTATATAACCACCTATTTCATTTCTTACTCTAGCTCTTTCTTTAGGATCTGTTATATTAAGTAGCCAATCAGTGGCATTAGACATTCTAATATCTCTAGCCTTAGCGTTAAACATGTTTTGTCTAGCTCTATATTCTATGTCTTCTTGAGTAGGTTTTGGATCACCTTTTTTTCTAGGCTGTTCTAATAGTTGTTTTTTAGCTTTATCTAATTCTGCTTGGTTTGGATAAACAGTGTATTCTTCTTGTAAACCAGGTGTCATTAAACCGGCTTTAATATCCATGCCACTACCTGTTGAACTTTCTGCTAATCGTGTTCTAGTGATAGGTTTAAATAAATTTTCATTATTAAAAAACTCATCTTGTAGGCTATCAAATTGCTCTTTAGTTAAAGCCTCTGCTTCTATAAAGTTTCTAACTTGATCTGGAACTCTTTCCGATTTATCTACTACAGGTAAAACAGCTTCGGCTTTTTGTAAATCAATTTTACCAGCCTCTCCAACGCCTTCTTCTTCAATTAACTCATTAAATCCAGCATAAGGATCTTCAAATGAAACTCGAAAAGTAGCTAAAGCTCTTTGAGCATCTGCTATTATACTTCTTTCTATGTTTTGATTTATTTTATTAAGACTGTTTTGAGCTACTATATCTTCGTCGTACATTGAGGTAAAAGTCGGCTTGCCACTTCCAGAATCTAAAGGATCGGATACTTCGTTTGTATCCGCTGTCACAGTCGTATCCTTCTCTACAACAGCAGGTGGCTTTCCCTCTTCAACTACTTCAGTTGTTTCTTCAGCAACTTCAGTTTCTTCAGGTTGGTTTTCTTTTTTCCAAGCTTGAGCTTTAGTAAATATTTCTTCTTGACCTAAACCTTGATCTTGCAAAGATGTAATATATTCTAGTAGTGTCATTTAATTAAATTTAAAGTTTATTAGCTTCAATGAACTTTTGAGCCTTAGCTTTTTTAGCTTCTGCTAAATCAAATACAGCAGCGTCTTCTGTAACCGTAGGAAGTCTGTTTGTAATAAATTG
>JAAHTG010001652.1_pt2 | contig 13782 bp, 16 predicted proteins | sample 6116081 | NCBI WGS metagenome assembly JAAHTG01 (sample SAMN13939989, study PRJNA603662) | sponge metagenome | isolation source: marine sponge | host: Mycale hentscheli | place: New Zealand | collected 2005 | reverse complement strand
GCATTGGTGAACGAACGCATCCAGGCTCAGGAAGCGATAGTCAGGGGTATTACGGTGGCGGACCAGGATGTGGAAGCCGGTATCAGGGAAATTGCCCAGAAGAACAATATGTCTGTGGGAGAACTTGGTGGGTTTTTGGCTAAAGATGGAATTACTTTGGAGCAGTTCGCAAACAATGTTCGTGGCCAACAGCTGATTCGTTTATTGGTTGAGTATGCGATTAAACCAAGAGTCCGGGTAAGTGAACAGGAGGTGGATAGTTATCTTGATGCTCACGAGTCACCAACGGAAAACATGGAATCCTACGAGCTATCTCATCTTTTTGTTTCAATCGGAAACGTTGATGATGCCAAGATTCAATCTGAAAAGCAGAATCTTGAATTTATTCGAAACGGAATTCTTGAGGGTCAGCCGTTCGGCAAGGCAGTAAAGGCTTATTCGGATTCAAACAAGGAAAATGAAGGATATTTGGGGTGGCGTAAACGTAGCCAATTACCCAGAGTGTTTATCAAAGAGTTGCAGTCCATGGCTCCGGGAGATATTTCAGAAGTAATTCAGGAAGATAATGGGTTTCATATTCTCCAACTACATAACCGTAAAGGCGGAGGAGAACTGGTTGAGCAAAAATTGGTTCGACATATACTGGTTCAGCCGGAAAAGAAGCGACTTACCGAAGAAGAAACATTGGAGTATGTTAACGAATTATCCGAAAGGATAAGACAGGGTGAAGAGTTCGAAAGCTTGGCAAGACTTTACTCTGATGATCGGCAGACCATGGATGAAGGCGGTTCTCTCGGTTGGGTTCGTCCTTCCGAATTGGGAGCTGTCATTGGCAGTACTGTCTTAAGTCTTGGTGAGAACGTGGTGAGTGCTCCCATCCGCTCCCCTTATGGTTTTCATCTGATAGAGGTCATGGATACCAGGGAAAGAGATATCAGTCAGGATCTTGCTGAGAGGAACGCAAGGCAAGTGCTTTTCGAAAGAAAAACAGCCCAGCTTTACCGTAACTGGCTCGATTCACTAAAAAGTGCGGCATTCATCGAGTACCTCATGGATATCGATGGTTAGGTTTTCGGTTTTCGGTCAGGTTTTTGGCATTGGATAAATATTCAAAAAAATGTTTGATAAGATAAATAAGGCGGTTTCCTCTGTTCTACCACCTGAGTTGGGAACAGATGTGAAAAATAATGTTGAAGCCGTCATGCGCAGTGGTTTCGAAAAAATGGATCTGGTTACCAGAGAACAGTTTGATATCCAGCAAAAAATACTGGAGAGGACTCGGGAAAAAGTCAGGTTGCTGGAGGAAAGAGTTGAGCAGCTGGAAGCTGAAACTTCTAAATCAGCCTAAGAATTTCCTTTGACTTCGCTTGCTCCGATTGCTTCAGCATGACTGAGGAAATGTTAGTCATCTACAATCGTTACATATTCAATTCGAACTCGGCTAATCCGGTTTAGCGCATTAATCTAATCCTATTTATCTAACCCCTTCTATTCAGGAGACATGGAATGTCGCTTGCTGTTACCTATAGTCGTGCCGAAGTTGGCACAAGTGCCCCTGAAGTAGTTGTTGAAGTGCATCTTTCCAAAGGATTACCATCATTTTCGATTGTCGGTTTACCTGAAGCCGCAGTAAAAGAAAGTCGTGATCGAGTGAGGGGAGCAATCATTAACTGCGGTTTTGATTTCCCTCGACAGAGAATCACCGTCAATCTCGCTCCCGCCGATTTGCCGAAAGAAGGAGGCCGGTTTGATCTTCCTATTGCGATTGGTATTCTGGCGGCTTCAAACCAAATACCGAAAACCAGCCTTAAGCAAAAAGTATTTCTCGGTGAGTTAGCTCTCAGTGGCGAACTAAGAAGAATTAAAGGCTCGCTGATTGCGTCAATCTCCCTAAGAAATACTCCTTTTTCGCTCGTACTTCCCGCACAGAATGTGGAAGAGGCATCGATGATAAGAGATAACCGGGTTCAGGGGGTAAGCTGTTTGACTCAGCTATGCGCGGTGCTAAATGGATTGGAGGCCTTTCCTGAATTAGACATAAGCACCCCTAAAACCAATCAGGTGTTTCCCGATGTAGCAGACATATCTGGGCAATTGTTTGCCAAAAAAGCATTGGAGCTCGCAGCAGCAGGAGCCCATAGCATGCTTATGATGGGACCACCGGGAACGGGAAAGACATTGCTGGCCAGTCGATTACCGGGATTGCTACCCGAAATGACTGAAGATGAAGCTCTGGAAACCGCAGCAATTTATTGCATTACCCATCAGGGTTTTAATCCTTCCACCTGGCTTACCCGTCCATTTCGTGCACCACACCACAGTGCCTCCGGCGCAGCGTTGGTTGGAGGGGGAAGTAATCCGAAACCCGGAGAAATTTCGCTCGCGCATAATGGAATCCTCTTCCTCGATGAGCTCGCTGAATTCGACGCACGAACTCTGGAACTGCTTAGAGAGCCCATGGAATCAGGTGTTATTCATATTTCACGAGCAACCAACCAAATCTCTTACAATAGCCGTTTCCTTTTTATTGGAGCCAGTAACCCATGCAGGTGCGGCTATTATGGTGACGTATTCGGTAGGTGTCAGTGTACCCTTGATCAAATCCAACGTTACCGATCAAAAATCTCCGGTCCCCTGCTAGACAGAATCGATCTCCACATAACGGTACCAAGAATTCCCTATGATCAATTGTGTGTTAAGGACAAGAACGCTGAAACCTCTGAGCAAATAAAAAAAGAGTGGTTCGAACCCGAGCGGTACAACTTAACCGTCAGGGCAAACTCAACAACCAACTCACCAACACGGAAATAGACCAATATTGCCCCCTAACGAATGATGCTCAGTCGATGCACCACCGAGTGATGAACCGATTCCAGCTTTCGGCCAGAACCTATCACCGAATTCTAAAGCTATCGAGAACCATTGCGGATTTAAAAGGTAAAAAAGATATTGACGTGTCTGATATCTCTCTAGCAATTAAAATGCGGAATTTGGATAAGGCGCTTTAACTAGAAAAGCGGAGTGTGGTTTACAACCTCGGGAAAGGGGAGGTAGGATTACGCGTACTTCCTTTTAGTTCGAAACCCCACCCCCATCTTCTTTTTTAGCATAGCGACCGATTGCCAAAGAAATACTACTGACAAAGTAACGATCGTAATAATATGAGCAAAAAAGGCTTTGCAGCAACACTTGAAAAACCAGTAGTCTCTAACACCGGATTTATTGATGCCTATCTACTTGGAGGGCTTTGATAAAGTTGAATCGCCACCGGCGTCTTTCAGGGTAGTTAGTAACAAATTATGTGCATGGTAGTTAATCTATTTAAACCTCTATCGGCCAAGAACGCTCGATACCAGATCTAAATATTTTACAGCATCATGCACATTATCGATTTCATCAACGTTTATAGTCGACTTTACTAATACACCTTGTTCAGAGGCTAGCACACTAGCCGCATAGAGAATCGATCTTTGTAGATCATTCAGTTTTAGTTGCTTATAGTCCAGCTTTGGCTCTTGAATGTCATATTTAAACTGAGACAGGTTAGGCAAATCAGTTCTTGTTTCGTCCGAAAATATCTTATCGAATGAATTCGCCTTTATGTCTCGCTTATTTATATGTTCCAACCCCCATTTCCTGGACATCGTCTTTATAAAAGAGGTGTGATCAAAAATATCATTTACTATTGTATTTTTTCCAATGTGGGAGGACACCATTACCATCGGGACTCTGACGCCCAAACGGTCAAATTTAAAGCCTTTCTCGCCATTTTTGTTTATTTCGTCTGGAACTACGGCTGGCGGTGGAGGTATGTGATCAAAACAACCTCCATGTTCGTCAAAAGTAATGATTAACAACGTATTGTCCTTATAAGATGAAGTGAATATCAATTCATATACTTTTCGTATCAATTCGTCACCAAGCGCAACAGAGCCAGGGCCCGTTTTATCTTTTCCAAACTTGCCTGGTCCATAGGCAGAAGGGTGCATATCGTTATGCGCGTACATAAATTTAGGCTCTATGAAAGCATAATCAGGTAACTTTCCAGCATCTATTTCGTTTTCAAAATCCTCCATACTCCCTGTATCAATAACGGCGGTTGTAGCGACTATTCCATATATTAGTTTGTTTAAAGAGACCGCGTTATCACTATAGACTTTCGTTTTTAATCCTTTTGTAGTCATTCTCTGAAAAAAGGAATCTAGAATTGACACGTCTATAAGCCAATCTCCATATTTTTTTTTAGGAGTTCCATCAAGTCTGGGAGTAGGGTCCGGGTTAATGACCTGCCCTCCTGATGTTGCTGAATGCCAAAAAGCACGATTGCACCAGGTTTGGCTGGGTACTGAACAAAACCAATGGTCAAAGACTGCAAATTCTTTCGCCAGAGTAGTTAAGACCGGAATTTGCTTAGGCTTATAGCATTGCATGATGACTTCGTACTGCGATGCTTTAGGATTCCTGAATTGGTCATCTTCCACCACCTGCAAAGTATTAATGTAATCTGTAACAAACCCTTTCATGTTTGGGCTTTCTGGTAGAGGGTCTGGTAGGTTAAAAGGCTTTGTCATCTTGTCAGCCTTAACAGCTTTGTTAGCTTCATCAAGATGGTTATAGAGTTGTGTGTTCACATGTTGATATTCTTCTCCAGGATCAGGGTATGGCTGATGATAATCTTTCGCCTGATGCGTTTTTATTTCTTTTCCTGAATGGTAGTCAGATGCTTGCCTTGAGACTGGACAAAAATAATCTTCATCCTAGAGTCCTGCATAGCTTGCGCCATCGGGAACGCCGTCTTCATATAGGTAGCCCAAAAGATTATCAAATGACCGATTTTCCAACATCAACACGACTACGTGATCAAAGGTTCCAAGCCCTTTACGCTCTATCTGCGTTCTTTTGTCGATCGTAAAAACGCATGTTTTCTTATAGGGTTTGTTTTCTCCGACTACATAGAGCTCCGAATTAGTGTAACTGTAAAGGCCTAGATATTCTTTTGAGTCTTTTGAGTAAATACTAACCCCATCAGATGCTTTTTCTATTTCCCATTGTCGTACAACCGCAGCGGATTCGTCATTAAACAGGATGAATGTACTTCCCGTATCCCCATAGTTGAAATAGGAGTTATGAAACTCTGAACCATTCCCCCAATTACTTATTTTGTGACAAATCCCAACGACCTTTATGCCCTGATCAAGGTCTGAGATATTAAATAGAGCAGCTTCCTCAAAGGTCGCGTCTGCATATGCGTACCACCAGGCGTCCCCAACCGCGAATCTAAAATACTTATTATTATGATTTGATTTAATCCTTACTTGTGAAGATACTTTATGTTCCTCTACCTTTTCGATAATAAATTTTTCATCGTCACCAGAGACTTGATCAGCAGAAAAAAACAAACAATCCGTGTAAGTGTTTTTATCTTCGCGATAGTAGCGTAAGTAGGTTCCTAAATCGTCTGCTTTAATTGCGCAATTACTCCATTCGCCCTCAATGGTAAGCCTTGGTGCGCTACCCAACACCGCTTGATTTGGAGACGCGCCAAAATAATCTAGCCCACCACCAAGCCCAACAGCTTTTATGCCTAAAGAAGGGTCGGTGCAGTCAAATATTGTCGCATCCTCTTCATTTGCATCTGCATTAAACCATATTCCACCATGTGACATTGAGTACGTTAGATAGCCTATGCGTAAATATTTGTTGCTTGCTACACTTCTAATTCGCACTAGTGTTTTCATAGCATCTTTCTCTTACTGTACATGATAATTTTTGATCGGTCTCGGAATAGAGTTGGATGATATGCAATCCCAATTTGATTTATCTTTTAGGTAAATGTAGTGGCTCGTAGAAAGTCTGCCCCGTTGTTCGGTCAGATTATTTTGTTCCTTAAGTGCAGTAAGAAGTGGTCCCCGTTATTTGGACAGCTTGTTTGATATCCTAAGTGTATTCCTGTCTCAGTTAAAGTAGGTTTATCCTATTTCTTGTAGCCGGAAGCAGGTCAGCATAGTAAGTGCTGTCAGGGGTTGCTTTCAAGGTCTGGTGTTTTCGTTTGGTGTTGTAGAACTCGAAGTACTTCTTTAGTCCTGTTTTTGCCTGATTGATATTTTCGTAAGCGTTGAGATAGACCTCTTCATATTTCACACTGCGCCACAGTCGTTCAATAAATACATTGTCAATCCAGCGACCCTTTACGTCCATGGAAATACGGATGTCATTTTCTTTGAGCACATCAGTAAATGCCGTCGAAGTAAACTGAGCGCCCTGATCGGTGTTGAAGGCCTCTGGAAGCACCATAACGGTTGATGGCTTCATTAAGTGCCTCGAGGCAGAAGTCCGCATCCATGATATTGAAGACCCGCCAACTCAGCACCTTTTTGGAATGCCAGTCCATAACAGCGATGAGATAGACAAAGCCCTTCGCCATGGGCAGATACGTGATGTCAGTACACCACACCTGATTGGAACGATCAATGGTCATACCAGCCAGCAGATACGGATAAATACAATGAGCCCTGTTCGGCTTACTGATGCCCCTGTTTCCGGAATAGATCTGGATCGAGCTCTTCCGGTCTCGGCCGATAATAGATACCTGATCGGGAAATTGATAACACCCTGCACTACTGTAACGGGAAGAGTTTGAGTCGAATCGATCTTTTGCCTGAGCTCTACCTGACTCATGGCTCGAGCACCTTTGCCAACTGAGTGCCCTTGGGGTAAAAATCGTTCTCCATGGTGAGCTAACCGATCTTGGCCTGCAGGTCCTTTACCTTTGCATCCTGATCTCTCTTTTTATCCACGCCGTCTTCAAACAGGCTGGCCATATTGGTTCTGAGCTGTTTGCTCCAGGTCTGAATCTGGTTGACATGGACATCGTGTTCTGTGGCCAACTGAGCCAGCGTCCTGTCGCCTTTGAGGGCAGTCAGTGCCACTTTGGCTTTAAAGGCCGGCGAATGGTTTCGTCATTTTCTTCGCATCTTCCGTTCTCTCTTAATGAGTAAAAATTTAACAGAAAATCCACTTAGCGCACTATCCTAATTTGGGGGGCCACTTCTCCAAGGACTGTTAATGAGTTTCCTTCATTCTCTGGAAAATAGAGTGTGACATAATGGTTGAAAAAATTGCTTATGGATCGTATTCTCACAAAACAATCAATGCTCTGATATCGATTTTTGACACCGATTTTCCAGAGTGTGGCAATACGAATTGCAAATGGCTATACTCTACTTTCTATAGAACTACTACTTGTCGAGCAATATCCACTCTCGACCTAACGTAGATTGAGTTTTATAGGAAATAACTACCAGAGTTTGGACTAACCGTCTTCAGTACGAACTCTTCATCACAATCTGAACAGGTAATTGATATGAACGCATTAAAGAATATATGTAGCCGTCAAATGCTGCTTTTAGCCCCTATTCTATTATGTTTTGTTGCCCCTGTGCTGGCGGGCAGTGCCCGTCCCGTTCCAGCACCTTTAGTTGGTGGTTTTGGGCCTTTAGGGCTTGCCATTTTGGCTGTTGGTTATGTCGGTTACCGAGTGTTTAAGCATTTTAAAAATCGATAGTTTTTCAATATAAAAAAGCATGACTTTATAAAACTGCCCAAAAAGCTGATGTGACTCTAATTTCAGCTGATAGATATTTGTAAGTAAAAACCACATTAACAGCAGTTTATAAACCGCTATATTTGCTGCTGCCTTTTTATAGAGGTTGTTGGCATGTGTCTGAGTGGGTAGATTTATGAGGTGATTCTTGTCCTGATAAGTTGTGGTCAGTGTAAAAATAGCCATAAAGATGCCGCCAATGATAAAGGCCAGTAATCCTTGGTATTGTCGTTCTGTTAATCAACCAGTTCTTGATTTTTTCTGATTGCTATCTGATCTAGCGAGTGACACTAAAAAATTATGGACGCCCTTTCCTTAACTCGGTTCTCCAACACTAAATCAGGACACCGATTGACTTCTCGGGAAGTATTTCTGTGGTTGGTGATTGTTTTGTTGGCCAACCATACTATACATCTTCTCGATGTCACTTCCCTTGATCAATTTTTTGTGACACTAGCGTCACAGAATCTTATCTACTGGTTTGCCTGCTATGTCATCATCTATCGATTGTTATCGGCCAACGCGCATACCCTGATACCCAGGGGCGAACTAATCACAGCAGTTATTGTGGGCTTTGCCATTATGGCTTTTAGCTTTCTGAACTACTATCTTGCAGTTGGCTTGATTGGCACTGCTGTTTCATTGTGGTTGCTCAGCCGATACCGCGCAGCCCCGGCGCTCAGATCTGCGGGAATCGTTTTGTTAGCTCTGTGTATTCACCTCGTTTGGGCTAAGTTAATTTTTCAGATATTCCAGCCCTACATCCTTCTTGCCGATGCTTTTGCCGTTGATATGGCCATCAAAATGTTTGGTTTAGACATTATTCGAGAGGTGACGACATTTAGACACAATGGCCATGCTGTCATCTTAACGAGACTATGCTCCTCGTTTCACAATATCTCGCTTGCACTGCTAATTGGAACCTCGGCGATTTTCCTGGTCAGGAGTTATTGGGTATCCACTGACGTTTTATGGTTACCTATGATTTGTTTCTTAATGGTTTTCGTGAATATTGTACGATTGATTATTCTTGCATGGAGTTACGAACATTATGAATATTGGCATCATGGACCTGGCACGCCGGTCCTTGCTGCCATACAAACAGCAATATTGGCGTTCGCCAGTTTTTTTGCGGCTTATCGTGGTAAAGCCGATAGATGAATCTCTACAAAGTTGCTTTTCGGGGATTTTTCCTACTGGTCCTGGTGATTTCTTTAGCTGTTCGGTACTACCAAATAACGGTACTTGATCACCAAATAAAGAGCCATAATGTGCATCAAAGGGTAGCTGATATCGTTAGTAAGGCTGGAATGAAAATTACAGAAAATACTGCTCCATCTTCAACGTTGGTTTCTCGAGTCTTATACATACAACAACCAGATTGTCCGTACCCTTCGCTCGTATTACCATTCTATTTGATCAGCGATGTGTTCACTATACTGAATGAAGTTGAAAACACCCACTACACTTATCGGTTTTTCTACCTAAATGAAAGTTGGCCGAATGTACAGAATCGATTTAGAACTCTGGTTTTGTGGGCTAAGTACAACTTTTTATATGGACTGGGTCGATCTCCTTTTATTCCGACCAAAAGAGCAGTGGTGATTGCTGATCCCGTTGCGTGCGCCAACACAATTCAAATTGATTGGCGAGAGGCTTGGCAAGAAACTAAGTCGTGAACATTGATGTGGCGAGATAAAACCCGTTAACATCCTTATTATGAAACCAATTGCGATGAGCACAGATTCCATCCTGGCATTTACAATGCGTCGTAACTTTTGTGGTTTTTGAGGGTTTCTGCGTTTGTACGATTCAAGTTACATTTTGTTCCTGGGATTTTGGATATTTGTCTTTGTACTGATTTTTGTTGAGTTTTTGGTTGAAAAGCCAAAGTTAGCTCACAGCAAAAAGCATCACTTACGCGTGAATTTTGGCTTTGGGTTGATTAATTCACTCATGGCATCATCACTACCGCTAAGTATTGTCCTTAGCGCTAACTGGGCGCTCAATCAGGGTATCGGATTATTTAACTGGATACACCTACCAATTCAATTGACCATTATCGGAACAGTTCTCTTTTACAGCCTCAGCCAATACCTGTTCCATAGAATGGTTCATAGTATTCCTGTTTTTTGGTCGTTTCATAAAGTCCACCACACCGATTTATCCTATGGACTTTCTACAGGATTCCGCTTTCACCCATTTGAATTGGTCGCCAATATTATTTTTGTCTCTACCATTTCTATTGCATTTGGTTTCGATGTATCTACCATGCTGATATACGAATCCTTGCTGCTCTTTTTTAACATGGTACTTCACACCTCTTTACCAATTCCGAAACCATTGGACCAAGCCTTTCGAATTTTGCTAATTACCCCGACGTTACATCGAATCCACCACTCGAACGACAAACAGGAATACGATAGTAATTTTGGCATTGATTTTTCGTTTTGGGATAGACTATTCAATACCTATCTTTCTCAGCCTACTCGAGAGCAGTCAGAGGATTATTTCGGAATCAAAAACTACGAAACGCGTTTCGCGAATAGTTTAGATGAACAGTTGAGACTTCCGATACGAGACTGGTTTGGTCAAACTAACAGTAAAACCAAAGGCAGGTAGAGCACAATCTACCTATTGTTACAAGTTAGTGCCGAAGCATCGATACATTGAAATACGCATTTTATTTCTGCCACTGACCATTTCCATACCCAGGCATGGTGTAACTACCTGAATTGGAACTTTGGGATCAGGTCTTTAGTGTTCTGGGGGCATAATTTGTGCGACTTTCGAGCACATAAATAATCAGTAAGTTATGAGCGTAACCAATAAGATTGTTATCGTTGGGGCCGGGGCTGCCGGTCTAGCCTGTGCCATATCGTCTGCCACCAGCGGTGCTGATGTTACTCTTGTAGAAAAAACGCCTTACCTGGGTGGAACCGTTGCCCATAGCCTGGTACACACAATTGGTGGGCTGTATGACGACGTGGGTGACTACATTAACGGTGGCTTGCCTGTCCAACTTGCAGCAAGGTTGTTAGAAGCCGACTCTCGGACATGCAAACGTCAAATGGGCAAGCTATGGGTACTCAGTGTCGACCCTGCTATTTATGAACAGGTTATTGAGGAGTGGATCGGTCAGTACCCTAATATTTCTGTTCTGCGTAATGCATCTCCTGGAGAAATTCATGTAGGGGGAAAAAACAAGGACCGAGTCACGCATCTTGATGTGATCGTTGGTGGAGATGAGTCTGGTTTAAACCAATTACCAACCCATGCGTTGGTGGATACAACTGGCGGAGCTGACGTAGTTCGTAGGATCGCCGCAAACAAATTCACCTCTGGTGATGCGCTGGCAGGATTGATTTTTCAGATACGAGGTGTGGTGCCCAATGCGTTCCGATTTCCCAAAAATGTCGCAATTCAGCGCGCCGTTCAAAAAGCGGCTGAGGCAGGCGATCTCCCTAATATACTAAGAAAAACCTGGTTTGATATTGGGATTCATGAAGACGAGATTTATGCAAAAGCGAGCCTTTTGACCCATGCCTATGATGAAACCATCCTCTAGGAGCTAAAGATCGGGTTAACACAATTTCTCCAACAATGGCCAGAATTTGCTAACGCATATATAATTCGGATTGGGCGGCTAGGTATACGAGATAATGGTAGGATCAAAGGTGATTACTGTCTAACCGTTGAGGATGTGAAAGAAGGCCGCCGATTTGCTGATTCGATTGGGCGTTGTGCATGGCCTATCGAATATTGGGATCCGGAGAAAGGCGTTACTCTGGACTATCTACCTCCAAAACACTTCTACGAAATTCCTTTGCGAGCCCTCAAAGTAGCTGGCATGGAAAATTTGTGGGCGGCAGGCAGGTGTCTCTCGGCAGAGAAATTGGCACAGGCGTCGGCACGAGTCGCTGGTACCTGCTGGGCTATGGGAGATGCATTAGGTCAGGCTATTTGCAAGTAAGAATTCGCTGAAGAGTACAATGAATCTATTTGATGTATTTTTAGAAACAGTCAGACGACAACCAGATCACCCATTGATTATTACATCAATGGAAACGCACACCTATCAGTCGTTTCAAATTCAAGTTGAGAGGCTGATAGAGAAGCTTGGCGATCAGGGTGTTGAATCCGGGCAATGTATCGGATTGCATTATCCTAATAGCCCTGACTATATTCGTTTAACTTATGCAATCTGGGGATGTGGTGCATGTGTTGTGCCAATTCCGGTTGAATTGAGCGCTTCGGAAAAAGCACAAATTTTTCACAATATCCACATGGACGCTGTGATTTCCAAGTCGGATATCCTGGATGAACTTGCAGCAATTCAGAATTCACCTCCCCTGTTCCTTGATGATGAGGCCGTTTTGATTGCAGCGATACAGTATTGTGCTCATCCCCCAAATCAAAATAGTCAAAATAGGACACCCAAAGATTCAGATTCAAAATAGGAGATTCAAAATAGGACACCCAAAAAATTGAAAATTGGAGTTGACACTCACTCGATATGAGTTAATCTTAAAGGCGGGATTCACCTCATCAGACAGGAGTCAGGATGACTACAGCCAGACGGCAGCAAATCAATATCGAAGCAACACCGTACTATCACTGTACGTCCCGTTGTGTCAGACGAGCGTATCTGTGTGGAGAAGACCCATACGATGGTAAAAGCTATGCCCATCGACGCCAGTGGGTAGAATCTTCACTGCTGAAACTTAGTAAGGCCTTTTGCATCAGTATTGTGGGCTACGTCATCATGTCCAATCACTATCATGTGATTTTGAAGGTTGATCTGGAAACATCATTATCATTGAGCGATGAACAGATCATTGATCGGTGGGCACTAATTTACAAACCTGATCGGTTAATGCTTCACTATCGTCAGGGTGGAGAAGTGACCGAGGAGGAGCGAGCGTCAGATAATTGATGGTAAATTGGAGAAGTGGCGGGACACACTGGTGAGCATCAGTCGCTTTATGGGGTATCTTAATGAGCGTATTGCCCGTGAAGCGAATCGGGAAGACCAGTGCAAGGGACGCTTCTGGGAAGGCCGTTTCCATAGTCAGGCATTACTTGACGACACCGCGCTATTGCAGTGCATGACCTACGTTGATTTGAACCCCATTCGTGCTGGCATTGCCCAGACTCCGGAAAGGTCCGAATACACATCAGCAAAGCGCCGGATAGACAAACAGGCTAGCGGAGACGATGATCATTTGATGGGTTTCCTCAACTCGGACAAACGTGATCAGCATAAATTAGATTGTGTATTGCCCATTACATTTACCGATTATATGACACTATTGGAATGGATCGGCAGGATATTAAGGGAAGATAAAGTTGGTTCCATCCCTTCGTCGTACCCAGATATTCTGTTACGACTGGGCCACACAGAGAATCAATGGAAAGAGACTTTTATTCGCCAGTCCCCCTGGAATCCTGTGGCTCTGGGTTCTCCTGAAAAACGAAAGACCTTCTGCCTGGCTATCGGTCAACAATGGTTATGGCAAAAACGTAGCACTTCGAACCTACCGCCTCAAACCTGAATTTCAGCCTCTATATTAAGAATCTGCTTTGCGAAGAGATTAGCTTGTCCTCGTAAAAAATTAGCGGAGTATCTACTTGATGAAAGGTGGTCTGCATATTGCAGGTCCTCATCAATCCATTTTCTAAACCAACTCCTCGCTTTTTCTAACTCGATACCCTGGCTTTATCAAATACTGGGTGTCCTGGTTTTGGGGTGTCCTAGTTTTTGGTTTTGTTCTTTAACATGGTTATCTGGTATCGTTGCTCGTGAAATCGAAAAATCCAAAGGGAGTCAAAAGTGTCTAATGAAAAAGTAGAAACGCTGGTAGTTGGTGGTGGCCAGGCTGGTATCGCTATGAGTGAGCATTTGAGCAACAACGGCATTGCTCATCTTGTTCTGGAACGGAACCGAATCGCTGAGCGATGGCGTTCAGAAAGGTGGGACTCTTTGGTGGCAAATGGCCCGGCTTGGCATGACCGGTTTCCAGGCATGGAATTCGAGAATTTTGATCAGGAGGAGTTTGCTTCAAAGGAAAGAGTCGCTGATTATTTCGTTGCTTACGCAAAAATGATTGATGCGCCGATACGCAGTGGAGTAGAGGTTCAAGAGGCAAGAAAGATGGACGACGACCGGGTTTTCTGAT
>JAAHTG010001774.1_pt1 | contig 13793 bp, 8 predicted proteins | sample 6116081 | NCBI WGS metagenome assembly JAAHTG01 (sample SAMN13939989, study PRJNA603662) | sponge metagenome | isolation source: marine sponge | host: Mycale hentscheli | place: New Zealand | collected 2005 | reverse complement strand
TTACGGAACTGGAGGTACATCTTACGGTGTATTTGACAACTCTGAAGATATGGCGCTTAACTTAGGCTTCTCTGGATTCAGAAGAGGTTCTTACGATTTCTACAAGACTGACTGGAAATACTTAAACGATTCTACAACTCGTGGATTAGTTAAAGACATTGAAGGTGTTATTGTTCCTGCTGGAACTTCAACTGTTTATGACCAAGCACTTGGTAAAAACATTGCAAGACCATTCTTACACGTTAGATACAGAGCTTCTGAAGCTGACGATAGAAGAATGAAATCTTGGATCACAGGATCTGTAGGAGGTAACTTTACTTCTGATGAAGACGCTATGAACGTTCATTTCTTATCTGAGAGATGTTTATGTGTTCAAGGAGCAAACAACTTTGTTTTGCTAAAGTCTGCTGATGGAGTTATCGGTGACTAATTACTATTAACCAATGTAATTCTTACCCTCGTTATATCAACGGGGGTAATTATTACTTTTATTAAATTATATTATATCATGAAAAAACAAACAAAATCCATCGATGGATGGGAAATTAAAGACAGGATATACCACCTAATGGGTGAAGGAAATCCTTTACTGTATGTTATACCTAGTAGACATACACGTAGAAAACCTTTGTTGTATTTTAACAAAGAAACTGGAGTGCAAGAAGAAATAAAGTATGCTACAAACCAAATATCTCCACTGGTTAGTGAGCAAAAAGGTCAAGCTACTTTAGGTCATATTGCTTTTAGAAGTGGTACATTAGTTGTGCCTGCCAGAAAACAAAATCTACAAAAATTATTAAGCTTATATCACCCTTTGAAAGGAGTAATCTACAAAGAACATGATGAGGTTAAAAATGCTAATGCTGATTTAGAATATCTTGAAGCTGAAGTTGAAGCTTTAGTTGCTTCGAAACAAATAGAAATAGATCAAGCTGAAGCAATTTTAAGAGTTGAACAAGGAAGTGGAGTTAGCAAAATGTCATCTAAAGAAATAAGAAGAGACGTTATGTTAATGGCTAGAAATAATCCTTATTTATTCTTAGAGCTTTTACAAGATGATTCTGTACAGCTTAGAGACTTAGGTGTTAAAGCTACAGAAGCTGGTATAATAAGATTATCACCAGACAATAGAGTATTCTCTTGGGCAAGTAACGGAAGAAAATTATTTTCCGTACCATTTGAAGAACATCCTTACTCGGCTTTAGCAGCTTGGTTTAAAACTGACGAGGGTATGGAAGTTTTAATTACAATACAAAAGAAACTTAAATAGTACACATTATGGTAGAGCCACCGTAATGGTGGCTTTATTATAAAAATAAATAAACATGGCAGTAAGTATAGACACAGTATATCAAAGAGTTTTAGCTATAGCTAATAAAGAACAAAGAGGTTATATAACACCTCAAGAGTTCAACTTGTTAGCTAACCAAGCTCAAATGAGTATATTTGAACAATATTTTTATGACCTGAGTCAGTTTGAAGAAGTGATGCAGAGAAAAAACGATACTACCTACGCTGACATGATAGATCTTATAAATGAAAAAATAGATATATTTGAAAAGTATAGACAAACAGTATCTGTAAGCGGAAGTGGTGTAGGTATACTTCCAGATCATTATAGAATGGGTGAACTATATACTGACAAGTGTGGTTATGACGCTGAGATAGAAAAAATAAATCAAAACAATATCCATCACATATTAAACTCACCATTAACTGCTCCTACTGAAACTTATCCGGTTTACGTTAGAGATTCAGGAAGCACAGAGTCACATAGAAATAATAGAATAAAAATATACCCAACAAGTATAACAAGTGGTGACAACGTTGTTTGTAACTACATAGCTAGACCAGCTACAGTTTCTTGGGGTTTTACTATTGTTAATGAAAAAGCTTTATACAATAGTAGTTCAACAGTAAACTTTGAGTTACACCCTGCTGAAGAAAAAAACTTGGTTATTAAAATACTAGAACTGTCCGGTATAATACTTAAAGATCCAAGCTTATATCAAACAGCTGCTACAGAAGAGTCTCAACAGATAACACAAGAAAAACAATAAATAGATGGCATTACTAACAGGAACAAATGAAAATTATTACGAAGGTGCTAACGGCGTCTTTAATAATGGAGACGAAAACTACGGTAACTATCAGTTTATAAGTTTAAAAGATATTGTAGGAAACTTTTTAATTAGCTATGTTGGTGAAGGTAAAATAATACCTAGAGTAAGAAGGCAAGATGTTTTGTTTCATGCTCAAAGAGCAATACAAGAGCTTAGTTATGATACGTTTAAATCTACTAAAGCTCAAGAAATAGAAATACCACCTTCTTTAACAATGCCATTACCTCATGATTATGTTAACTATGTTAAAATTACTTTTCATGATGACAGTGGTTTAGAGCATATAATATATCCTGCTAGAAAAACTAGCAACCCAACAGCTATACTACAAGATGGCAACTTCCATTATACTTTTGATAATAGTGGTAAACTTTCAACAGCTAGTGATTCAGATACTTGGTCTGCCTTCAGTTCTAATGCTACTAGCACTTCTCAAAACTCCGATCAAAGCTTGTACGAGTATCATACAGACACAGGTAAAAGATTTGGTTTAAATCCAGAAAATGCTCAATCTAATGGTGTTTTCTTTATAGATGAATTAAAAGGTAGAATACATTTTAGTTCTGATCTGTGTGATAAAACAATAACATTAAAATATGTTAGCGATAGCTTAGGTACAGATTCTGAAATGATAGTACATAAGTTTGCTGAAGAAGCAATGTACAAGTGGATAGCTCACGCTATATTATCTACTAGAGAAAACATACAAGAGTATATAGTACAAAGATTTAAAAAAGAAAGGTTTGCGGCAATTAGACAAGCTAAATTAAGATTATCAAATATAAAGATAGAAGAGCTAACTCAAGTAATGAGAGGTAAATCTAAACAAATAAAACACTAAAGCATGCCAGAAATAAAACGAGATTTTCGCTCGGGTAGAATGAACAAAGACCTGGACGAAAGGTTAGTTCCTAGTGGTGAATACAGAGACGCTTTAAACGTACAAGTAGCCAGCTCAGAGGGTGATGACGTGGGTTCTATTCAAAACGTTCTCGGTAATAAATTAGCTTACGCCTCAGCTATAGGTATAGACGGAGCTAAGTGCATAGGATCATGCAGAGACTCAGCTAATGATAAAATATATTGGCTTATAGCTGGCACTTCAGTTGATGCTATAGTAGAATATGATCAATACTCTAAAACAGTTTTACCTGTTCTAGTTGATACTACAGGTGTTTTAGATTTAAGTAGAAACAACTTAGTAACTGGTATTAACATAATAGAAGGTTTATTATTTTTTACAGACAACAGATCAGAACCTAAAACTGTTGATATTAAAAAATTTAAAGCAGGTTCTTCAAACTTCACAACGCATACCGCGTTAACAACAGCACACTCAACAGCAACTTATAATTTTACATTAGACGATGTAACTGTTCTAAAGAAAACGCCTATACAAGCGCCAACCATATGTATGTCAGCATCTGCTAGATCAGGTATAGTAGAGAGCGTGTGTATAGCAAAAAGCTTTGTAGACGGTAGTGGAGAAGCTTTGCCACCTGGTGCTCACCCTGATTCTAATAGTAACTTTACATTTCAACACAACATGAATCTTCAAGTTGGTGATAGATTAAAGTTTACGATACTAGATGATAGCGAAGACGATGAAGTTATAGCTACCGTTGTAGATTTACTTTCTTTTTCACCAAACTCGTTTAAGTTAAACTTAGATTCAGTTTCTGACGGTATAGTTACCGGTACTCAAGACTGGAAAGTTATATTAATGGAAGATAAATCTTTGTTTGAGTTTAAGTTTCCTAGATTTGCATATAGATATAAGTACGATGATGGACAGTACTCCGCTATTGGTCCTTTTAGTCAAGTTGCTTTTTTACCAAGTGAATTCGATTACGCACCTAAAAAAGGTTTTAATAAAGGTATGGTTAATTCTTTAAAGAAATTAACTATATCTAATTTCATAACTAGCTACATGCCTAAAGATGTAGTTGAAGTTGATATATTATATAAAGAAGATAGTAGCACTAATATTTATACAGTAAAAAGTTTAAAAGGAAAACCTGAAGATCAAGACGAAGAGTGGACTAACAACTCTATGCTTATAGAATCTGAAATAATATACAAGATATTACCATCTAATCAGTTGCTTAGGCCTTGGGATAATGTTCCTAAAAAAGCTAAAGCTCAAGAGTTTACGGCTAATAGGTTACTCTACGGTAATTATACTCAACAATATGATATTAAAGATGTTAATAACGCAGAGATAACACCTAAGTTTAGTGTTTCAATAATACAATCAGACAGTACAGATTACGGTATTAGAACACCAGGTAAGTCAGTTAAATCTATGAGAACATATCAAGTTGGTGTGGTTTATAGAGATGAGTTTGGTAGAGAAACACCAGTATTAACAGATACCACTGGGTCAATTCAACTACCTAAATCACAAGCTGTAAATTGGAATATTTTACAAGTAAAACTTTTAAACAACCCGCCGTCATGGGCCACGCATTATAAATACTTTTTAAAAGAAACATCAGCTGAGTACTATAATTTAGCAATGGATAGACATTATCCTGCTGAAGATGGTAACGTTTGGTTAGCTTTTCCGTCCGCAGAAAGAAACAAAGTTAACGACGAAACTTTTATAATACTTAAAAAGAAACACGATAGTGATGCTTTTGTAGAAGAAGAAGCTAGATACAAAGTTATAGCTATAGAAAACGATGCGCCTGATTTTTTAACAATACAAAAAGTATCTAAAGGTATAGCTACGGCAGATAGTAATGGTAATTTATTTATAGACGGTGGTTATCCTGAAAAAAGCACTACAAAAATACGAATACCAAGAACTTTATGGAAACCACATTTTGGTGGTACTACTGGTAGTGGTGATGATATTGATTTATCTACAGCATCAATACATACGCTAACTGATTTAATGGTTAGAATTAAAAAAGGTAATAACGTAACAAAATATTACGACATAGCTAATATAGTATACGAAGGACTAGCTAGTAACTTAGATTTTGTAGGAACAAACACTAGTTGCCCAGAGAATAAATTTTGGCAAATAAACATAGAGAAAACATTTGACGAGTCTGATGTTAATTGGCTAGGTACAGTAGGAGATGGTAATACAATACAAAGTGTTTCTATGACAGTAGAGATTGCTCAAAAAGTTAGAAAACTAAAGCCAGAATTTCAAGGAAGGTTTTTTGCTAAAATATATAGAGATTCTACTTTAGAGCAAAATATACTAAAGTTTAATAACATAGATGAAATAAGAATATTATCTCAAAATAATTTTTGGCAAGTTGGAAATGATGCAGGCACATCGCTAGGCGCTAACACCGGTGGAGGCCAAAGCACTAGATATAATTACTGGAGAAATAAAGACAAAGGAACTGGCACGGATCACACTGCTGATTGGTTTATACCTAGGTTCAAGAAATTTAATTGGTGGAAAGATTTAGGTGGAGAAGGAGATCTTCAAGTTAATAGAGACTTAGGAGAGGTATCTGACTCAGTTGTAGCTAACACTCAGGGTTATGGAATAAGACAAGGTGAGAGTGTAGTTGAGTTAGCTTTTCATAATTTTGGTGAAAAAGCTAAAAACACCGAAAATGGTCAAGACGACGTTGTTTGGGGTGAGTGGATTAAATTTGGTAACACAGTAGCTCCTGAACATAAAGACTTTGTTAATTCATTACAAACAATTGGTAACTACATAAAGTTTTCTGGCGATCCTGATTCTACAGTTTATGAAATAAAAGGATATAGAAGAGGTGGAGCTATCATGTATAAAGGTAGAAAAAGTAATGGTGGTGGAAGAACAGGTACTTTTGCATCTTCAAGGGTTATAATATTCACGTTAAAGCTAGATAAACCAATACAATGGGCTCCAGAAGATAACGTTTCTAATATAATAGATGGTTACCAATATCACACACCTATACAAATAGGCACAACTTACGTTGATGAAGATGATTTAGATGGTTTTACTACCGACAATCCTGGTATATGGGAGACTGAACCTAAAGAAGTTGCTGAGTTAGACATATATTACGAAGCTAGTAATGCTTACGCTATAAGCACGCATGGTGACGATATAGCTTTAGATTATCATAATTGCTACTCTTTTGCTAACGGTGTTGAGTCTAACAGAATAAGAGATGATTACAACGCTAAGAAAATAAGTAAAGGCGTTAAGGCTAGTAGCACGGTTGCAGAGCAATATAACGAAGAAGTAAAAACTAACGGTTTGATATTTTCAGGTATATTTAATTCTACAGCTAGTGTTAATAGATTAAATCAATTTATAATGGCTGAATCTATAACTAAAGACCTTAACCCAGAGTATGGTAGCATACAAAAGCTTAATACTAGAGACACTGATGTTACTGTTTTTTGTGAAGACAAAGTTTTAAGAGTATTAACAAACAAAGACGCGTTATTTAACGCTGATGGTAACGCTAATATAACATCTAACAATGCTGTTCTAGGTCAATCAATGCCTTATGTAGGTGACTTTGGTATAAGTTTAAACCCTGAAAGCTTTGCTAAGTATGGTTTTAGAAGTTATTTTACCGATAGAGCTAGAGGAGCTGTTTTAAGGTTGTCTAGAGATGGTTTAGAACCTTTATCACCTAAAGGTATGGCTGATTACTTTACTGATAAACTAGCGGTTAGTCAAATAGCTATAGGTTCTTTTGACGATAAAAAAGGATCGTACAACATATCGTTACAAAGTAATACTGTTAGAGGCGCTGATGATACTGTTTCGTTTAAAGAAAACGTAGCGGGTTGGCCAAGTAGAAAGTCATATATACCAGAAAACGGTATATCACTGAACAACATGTATTATACATTTAAAAATGGAGAAATGTATTCTCATGATAACGAAGTTAGAAATAATTTTTATGGAGTACAATACAACTCTAGTATAAAGTTAATATTTAACGATAATCCAGATGTGGTTAAAAGTTTTAAAACTCTTAACTATGAAGGGTCTCAACCTTATTGGAAACAAGATTTAAGTGACACTGAATATTACAACAACATAACTAAATTTGGTTGGTTTAACACAGCTGTTGAAACAGACTTACAATCAGGTAAAGCTAATGAGTTTAAAGGTAAAGAAGGTAAATGGTTTAATTTTATACACGGTACAGCTACTACTCTAGATAATATTGACACTGAAGAGTTTTCGGTTCAAGGTATTGGTAACATGACAAGTATATCAGGTGATGTTGCACCAGCTAATATAACTATAACTTTAAAAGAAAATAACGACTAAAATGGCATTAACTAACTGCACTATAAATTCAACATCAACGCAGACACCAGGTGGGCAAGCTGTAGGTTCTTTAGCTAGTTTAGTTTTAAAAATAAAACCTAATAACGGTTATGTTTTACAAGCTTCTGATTTTACAAACAACACAGGTAGTATCACGGGTATAGCTAGTATAACTTTAGCTAATTCAACCACACCATACGCTGACAATAATGAGGTTTCTGTAACTGTTGATATAGATAATTCATTTACACCTAGCGCTGATGTTGATTTTGTCATAGATATAGATGGAGCAGCTATATTAAAGAAGCTTGTTCCAAAAACAATAAGTGGTACTTTTGACACTGTAGTAGCTAATGCGACTCCAGCTAGTCAATCAAGTGTAGTTTATAGTGGGTCAGGTGTTGTAGGTTCTACAATTACTTTGTTTACTAAAACATTCACAGCATCATCAGGTAAGTTTTTTGAAACACCACCTTCTTATACTATAGCCACTGGATTAGAAGAAACTTATATTGTAACAGTAACAGATACTTATACTAGCGATGTTTACTTAACTGCTAGAACATTTACAGTAAAAGCAATTGTGCCTAGTGAAACAATAAGTGGTAATAATATAGATTTTGTAGCAAACGCTAGTGGCACTATAGCGGTTGTTTCTACAGGTAAAATAACAGCTTTTAGATTAAATACCTCTACAATGACTTTTGACAGAGGCACTAGAAAACTAACAATATATGGAGATGTTGGAGCGCAGTTTAGATTAAGCATGGTTAACGAGGATAGTTTGTCTTATAACTTCACAACAAGTAGTTTTATTAATGGATCTTCATTTACAGGCACTATACCTTCTTCTGGTTTAATTTTGTTTGATATAAACATACCAGCTGTAACAGATAATGATTTATATACTTTCACTTTAAGCACCGTGCCATTTAGTGGATCTCAACTAGCAGCTAACATAGATTCTAATGGCGATCAAGAGGTTAATTTTTCTATATCACAAATAGGTGATGTTACATATACTGTTAAAACAGATGCAGCTACAGATTCAAGAACTTTTACGTCTGATCCTTTAGCTGTACACATTGGTCAACCTTTTGTTGAGTATGATTTTACAAAAACAGTAACATCTGTTTTAGTTTTAACAGATAACGCTGATATGGTTTTAACAAGACTACCATTAGCCGAAGATTTTATTTCTACTAATACTAACTCATCATCAGGAACTGACTCGTCTATAGATATAACAAGCGTTACGGTTAGTCCATCTACATTAAATGCTTCTGGAAACCAGACATTAACATTTACTGTTGTTTCTACTGTAGACTTTTTTGGATCAACAGCGTCTTCTCATGTATTAGATCTTGGTAATTTTATGGCGGCAGAAAGCGTTAGTGGTTCTAGTGGTTTTAGATTATATACACCAACAGTTACTGGAGCAGGTGGTGGATTAATACTTGGTCAACATAGAGCAACGTATAATGATGGTAATGGTAATAGTGCTACAGCATCTAAAACAGTAGCGTATGGAACAGCTAGCGGAACAAATTTAACTAGTGGAACTGGTGTTATGTATGGTAACTTCTACGGAAACAATTTACAACAAATAACACTTACCATGTCTGCAGCAAGCTCTTCAGCTTTTCATCAAACACAAAACTTAACTATAACTAAAACTAGTTTAGTTGGCGTTGCTCCAGCTCAAGATTTACATTATAGTTGGACAGCGCAACTAGATGAAGTAATAGATGCTAGCTCTGATATGACGTTTAACATAGCTGTTAGTCTAACAAATAACCCATAAAAATAAAACATGGCAAATATAACATTAACTTTTTCATACCCAGTACAAGATTCAGTTCAGGTAGGTGACACTGCTTATTACGCGTCTACTTCTGCTGTTGGAGGTTTTAATACAGCTGGAGATATAAAAAAAATAGGTGTTATAACAGCTGTTACAGATCTTACAATATCTTGCAACATAGAACCTTTTGCTGTTAGACCTTCAGCCACTGATTTTATATTGTTTAGTAAAGACAATACGGTTAGTATGGGTAGCATAGCTGGTTACTATGCTGAAATTGATTTGCAAAATAACAGCACTACTACTGCTGAAATATTTCATGTTAGCTCTGAAGTAGTTGAAAGTAGCAGATAACGTGTAATTATATAAATATAAAAAATTAAAGAGATGATAATAGAATTATTAGAAACATTACCATATGTAGAACCTAACGTAGATTACGGCATAGCTCCTTTAGTTATAGCTGCTGGTCTTAAAATAGGCTCTAAAATAGCAGGTGGTATGATAGGTGCTGGAGCAAGAAAAAAAGAAATGAGAGAGGCTAAAGCTGGTTATGATAAACAATTAGCTGCTTTAGAAGGTCAAGATATATCTAACCCTTATGCTAATGAGCAAAACGTTTATGAAGACTTAACTGTAAATACACAGGAGGCGGAAATGTTAGCTCAACAACAACAGCAGGCTTTAGGTAATACCATGCAGAACTTGCAAGGAGCAGCTGGTGGATCTGGTATTGCTGCGTTAGCTCAATCAATGGCGAATCAACAATCACAAAACTTACAACAAGCAACTACTAGTATTGGTCAGCAAGAAGCTGCTAATCAGTTAACTGTAATGCAGGAACAAGGTAAGATGAATGCTAGACAAGTAGAAGGTGAAATGTATACAAGAAGAGCTCAAGCTGCTAGAACTAGCGGTATGTTAAGTAGAGCTGGTCAAAGATACGAAGGTGCTATAGCTGAAAAACAAAGAGCAACAAAACAATTAATGGGTGGTATTGGTGAGGCCGTAGGTTTTGGTAGTACGTTCTTACCAGGTGGTGCTAATCATCGAGAATCTTAATAAATAACAAAAGATGGCATTAGAGACAAAACAATACTTACAAGATTTAGCAGGTCCACAAAACCCAAATACATCTAAAGAAGAAAATCCAAATATAGCTTTTAGAGAAAAACAAGCTAAACAGATAAATAACGATAGAGTAAATGCTTACTTAGACAAGCTGCCAGAAGGCGTTGAATTAGCTAAAATACCGCCTAAATATAAAGGTAGTGTACAAAAATGGGCTTTTGCTAAAAAATCTGAAATAGCAAAATTAAAACTTGGAATAAAAAACACACCAGCAGGTAGCCCACAAAATTTACAACTTAGACAGATGGTTCAGGAAAAAGAATCTGCTTTTGAAAATTTGAACAATCAGCTTACAAATTATCATACATATAAAGATGAGTATTTAAAAACTAGCTATGCAGGTAACCTTAGTGACGCTAATAATCCTGATAAAGTTAACATGTTAAGTGGTATTTATACTGATAAAATGGATATGTTAATAAGTGATTCAGGTGACTTAATGTTTGAAAACGACGGTGGAGCTATAAAATTTAATGACCTACCTGATTATACTGTTAAAGATAACAATGCAGCTGGTGAAATATTAAACATGAACGAGCAAGCTTTTAAATTAAAAGCACCTTTATCTAAAGGGCAAGAGCAAATATATAAATTAAAGCTAAACAAAATGATGAATAATAGAGACACGGTTAAGTCTTTAGCAATGGATGATTTTATAATGGATGGTGGTTTAGGTTTATCTAGAGATCTTATATATGACGATTCAAGATCAGAAGAGCTTAAGCAAATAGTTACTGACTCTTATTTAGATATGTTTAGAAACACCGCTTTAGACAGTTACAATACAAATCAAAGTAGAGGAAAATTTACTGGTGGCTCAGCTTCTAGTAGAAAATATAAAGCTAGATTAGATAACATTAATACTGGTTGGGCAGCTTTAGGTCAAGGAGATCCATCTGTTTTAAATAGAACACTTAGTGGTAATGACGAGCTAGTACCTTTAGAAGAAGAAGAAGGATTATATACTTATTACAACGGAAGTAAAGAAATAGTTGTAGATCCAAATGATCCTAACGACTTGCAATATATATTATCAGGCCAAAACATACCAGACGATATGTGGCCTAAAACAAGTAAACCAGACGCAGCAGCGCTAATAGATAAATACTTAGAATAAATGAACGAACTAGAAAAAATCGTGCAGCGCATGATCGAGGCTGGTGAGCCTGAAGAGAATATAGCAACTGTTATACGATCTTACAACTCGCCGGGAAAGACATCGGATCCTGTACAAGTGGAGTCAAGCACGGGATCAGAAGATACGGACTCCAATTCGGCAAATACTTCATCGGAATTAGTAAATCCAGATGATTTCGAAAACACTCAAGAGAAAAACACTTGGATAGAAGATGCATTTGGTAAAAACCAAGTAACTGATTTTGTAGGTGATTTTATTAGAGCTAAAAATTCAGGTATCTCTGGAGGTAGTAGTGTTGATGAAGCTTATGACTTGTTTAAGTATGGAAATGAAATGACAGATCAACAGTTAAATAATTTTCTTAAAACACAAAGAGAAATGGAAGCTGGTGGTCAAACAGATGAAATGATTTCTTTTTCAAACGAATTCAACACTTTAAAAGAAAAGTACGGTGGTGTTGGTGGTACATTAGCTGCCTGGTGGAGAAACCCAACTGTTATGGCTCAATACACTACTCAATCTTTATTCCAAATGGGCGCTGCGGCTATGGACAGTGAAGAAGTTCTTGGCACTGCTGCCGCTGCTTCCGGAACTGGCGCTGCTGTTGGTGGTGGAACAGGGGCCGCTTTAACAGCGTGGTCTGGTCCTGGTGCTTTGTTCGGTGCTGGCGCTGGCGCTATTGGTGGTGGTATTGGTGGGTTTATGGGTGGTTTGTCTGGAGCTATGGAAACAGGTATGACAACTGCTCAACTAATGCAAGAAGCTGCTAAAAGTGAAGGATTAGATTGGGGATCAATGAATGATGATCAAAGATTTGATTGGGTTAGAAAGATGACTAGCGACAAAGAAGCTTTTGATGATATAAAAAGTAAAGCGTTAGCGAGAGGTATTACTATAGGTGCTATTGACGGTATTGTTGGAGCGGTTTCTGGCGGAGTTGGTGGAGCGGCTTTTAAAAGTGTAGCCACTGGTAGTAGAAGCGCTTTATCTGGAGCGGCTAGAGTTGGGGCAACAGCAGCGTTAGAAACTGGTGGTGGTATGGCTAGTGAATACTTTGGCCAAAAAGCAGCTGGCCAAGAAATGAACCTTGAAGAAATAATGATAGAAGGTTTTGCTGATAAAACTTTTACAGGTGTTTCTGCTGTTAAAGCTATTTCTCAAGGCGTTCCTAAGTATAGTATTAACGGTCAAAACATGAACGGTAAAGAGTTTCATGATTCATTAAAATTAATGGACGATGCGACTTATGTTTCCGCTGATATAAAAGTAGAAAACTCGCCTGCTGTTGAAAGATTTATAAATAATAGACGTGGAAACATAGATATAGATCGAAAAGTAGACAGTAGCATAAACGATAGTGACGATAGATCATCGGTTATAAACATAATAAAAGAACAAACCTCTTTAACATCAAACAAAGAAGGTAATGCTACCAGGTTAAATGAGATAAAGCAAGAAATAGAATTTATAAACGAAAAATACAAAGGTAATAAAGTTGACGCAACTATAGAGCAAAGAAAACAAGCTGTAGCAAAAGCGGTTGACGATAAATTTGAAGCATCGTTTAATAAAAACTTAAAAGCAGTTAAAGATGCAGCTGCAAAAAAAGGCACAACAATAGATGTGTTTGAAGATAGCGATTCTTACTTTAATAAAATAGCTGAAAATCAAGGTATAACGTTTGAAGAGGCTAAATCAAAAGCAAAAGCTAGTGACGGTGTGTTTGTTGGTAAAGGACAAATATTTATAAACAAAGTTAAAGCTAAAGAAATTGGAGGTGTTAGTGTAGCAAGTCACGAATTTTTACACCCAATATTAAACGCGGCTATAGGTAATAGTAAACAACAAGGTAAAATTGTTTCTGATTTTAAAAAATCACTAACCAATAAACAAAAAGCATACGTAGATAAGAGGCTAAAAGCTGATTACGATTCTTCACAATGGGATACTGAATACTTAAATATATTTTCTGATGGTATACAAAAAGGAGATATAAACTATGATCAAACATTGTTTGAAAAAATAGGTGAATCAATAAAAAGATTTTTTGTTGGTCAAGGATTTGATAACATATCTTTTGATAGTGGTAGAGATGTATATAACTTTTTAAAAGAATACAATACAAGTATTAAGCAAGAAGGTAAAGTTAGTAAAAAAGCTATGGACGCTGTAACTTTAGCTGAACAAAAAACAGGTAGAAAAGTTGGTGAGGTTGAAACGGTTGGTAAAATGCAAGCTTCACAAACATCTACTGAAGCACAGAAAGTTAATGACATATATAATAATAACGAAAATAAAACAGAAGCTGGTTTTGAAATAGCTATGTTATACCGAGGTATG
>JAAHTG010001772.1_pt1 | contig 13801 bp, 9 predicted proteins | sample 6116081 | NCBI WGS metagenome assembly JAAHTG01 (sample SAMN13939989, study PRJNA603662) | sponge metagenome | isolation source: marine sponge | host: Mycale hentscheli | place: New Zealand | collected 2005 | reverse complement strand
TTGATATTGCCGTCCAAGTAACCGAGAAGATCGGAGCCAAGCTAGTAGTAGCTGGACAGAACCCAGAGAATAGAACATTCCCACCACACGTAGAGTTCGTTGGCTATGCTGACGTAGAGACCCGTAAGCGCCTTATGAGCCGCGCTAAGGCGTCCTTTGTAGCTTCCACATACTTGGAGCCATTTGGTGGCGTACAGGTGGAGAACTTGCTCTCGGGCACCCCTACGATCACCACTGACTGGGGAGCATTCGTAGAAAACAATCCACACGGAGTAACTGGATTCCGTTGCCGTACATTCGCTGATTTTGTAGATGCCGCTAAAAACATTGATAGCATTGCTCCTAGCGTATGTCGTAGTTATGGCGAGCAGTTCTCCCTAGAGAATGTAGCACCACGATATGAGAAGTTCTTCCAAGATGTTCTCAATGTATATACTGGTGAAGGCTGGTATCAGCTATGAAGAGAATAGCCTTCTTCACATATAATGAGTGGGCTTTCGGGTCCATTCATAAAGCATTGATAAAAGAACTATACAAGAATGGTATTGATTCTAATATTATTGATTGGAATATATCATATAGTAGAGAAGAGTTCAATGCCTTTATGGACATCTATGATGTGTTCATTACTGTACCAGGAAACGCAGTAACAGCATTATTGTCATATGGAGTTCCTTATAGTAGTATTATTGCTATCGCTCACGGTAGATATGACATTCAGTATGGATTAAGTGAAAACAATGATTTCGGCGCATTCCGAGCTTATGGTGGTGTTAGTTTAGACCTAGCACACTTTTCTCATCAGAATGGTATTCATAGGGAGTTTCACGTTGTTCGCAATGGTATCAACTTTGATGAGTTCTATCGCCCACCAGCAGAGGAGTTGAATGTTATTGGATATTCCGGTGCTGTTGAAAAAATCAATCAATACGCAGAGATAAAAGACTGGAAGCGTGGTTACTTGGTTCAAGATATTGCTACTAAAACAAATACCAACCTTCATATACCTTCCCAACGAAGTCATTTAGCAATGGCTGCTTATTATAAAGATGTTGATTGTCTTATGGTGTCATCAACAGAACAAGAATCCTGTGGTCTCCCTTTAATGGAAGCCGCAGCAGCTGGTAGATTACCTATATCAACTATCACAGGAATAAACCGTGATTTTGTTAGACCTACTGGCGTTCTTCTTCCAATGGAAGAGAAACAATTTGTACTATCTGGTGTGGATGCCATAAACACACTAAAGAGAGATAATACACTTTTTACTGAACTATGTACAAAAGCCCAAGAGTTTGCTAGAATGTATTACGATTGGTCCGCTGTCATAGACAATTGGATTACATTACTCACTAAATGATATTATGCTTACCGATTTAATTCAAGCCGTAGATTGCTTAACACCAGAAGAGACCCAAAGGTGCCTAGATCTATTGGACACCTATGATTGGTCTCCAACCACTGTATTTGGTATGAGTGGTTCCGAAGTAAATACTGACATTCGTTCAAATGATAGGGTCTGCCTAGATGATGCCAGTGAATGTGCTAATATTATGCATAGGGGGATGAATAATGCTCTCCTAACATATAAGGATATTTTAGCTGGAATCAACCAGGAGTTTCAAAAGTTCCCTATTCCTGGTACATACAGGACAAATTGTTTCCGAGAATCTATTCAGGTTCTTCGCTATACTGAAGGTCAATACTACAAATGGCACTCGGATGAAGCTACTGATAAGAATCTTAATGAAGTTAATAGAACCATCTCTATGGTACTATACTTAACAGATGACTTTGAAGGTGGTAGAACACACTTTATTCACCGCCACTATAAGCCAAAGGCTGGTCAGGTATTAATATTCCCATCTAACTGGTGCTTCCCACACGAGTGTGAGGTTGTCACTAAAGGTACCAAGATCGCAGCAGTTACCTGGTATCATTCACATTACAACTTTAGCTGATGAGTAAAACTAATCCACAAACAGTAAATGAGGCACACCTAGCTTCATTTACTGGAAGTATGAATATGGTTGCTGCCGCAGCACATTGTGGTCTAACCATAAGGGAGTTTAAGATGACTTTTAGAGAGTTTCTTAAATATAATCCATCATCATATACAACAGAGACTGCTTCCCAATTAGAACTTTTTTAGACTGCTAAATAAAGTACGAATATAGTATTGGCAAGCGAATCTAATCATGCCTTTAAACAAATTAGAAAATTTCATCAAGAATACTGATGGACGTACTTTGTATGTCAATCCTGCCGACTTGAATGCTACTGATAGTATATCAAATCAAGGAACATCATTAACAGAGCCTTTCCGTACTATACAGAGGGCTCTTATTGAGGCAGCTAGATTTTCCTATGTTAGAGGGAATGATAATGATCTAATTGAAAAAACTACAATTATTCTTTATCCTGGAGAGCATACTATTGATAATAGACCAGGATATGGTATTAAAAAAGATGACAACGATGCCGCTGTAGCTGTATCTCCAACTGGTCTTGAGGTTGCTCCATCCACAGTATTCAACCTGAAGAGTGATACTAACTTTGATATTGAGTCAACAAATAATATTTTATGGCACTTTAACTCCATTTATGGTGGTGTTATTGTTCCTCGTGGTACATCTATTGTAGGTATGGACCTACGTAAGACCAAGATTCGCCCTAAGTATGTACCTAATCCAACCGATCAAACTGTAGGCGGAACAGCTATTTTCCGTGTTACTGGAACCTGTTATTTCTGGCAGTTTACCATCTTTGATGGCGCAGAAACTGGTCTAGTATACACCGATCCAAAAGATTTCTCACTTAACAATCAGTCACGTCCATCTTTCTCACACCACAAACTAACAGCATTTGAATATGCTGATGGTGTTACTCCAATTCAGCGTTTTGGTGAATTGACTGACCTAGATATGTATTATGATAAGCTATCAAATGCTTATAATGAAGCATCTGGTCGCCCAATTGATGAGAAATTCCCAGAAGATCCTGAGGGCTTTGCTCCAATGCGCCCTGAGTTTGAGATTGTTGGTGCGTTCGCTACTGACCCAATCCGCATTGCTTCTCTAATCTCTGGTGACGGTTTTACTCCAGATTCTGTTATTACTGTAGATACAGTAATTCCAAACCAACTATCATCAGGTACACCCATTAAGATTCGTGGTGTAGCTGTTTCTGATTATAATATTTCAACCAAAGTTGCGAGTATCATTAGTCCAACACGTTTTACATACACTCTAGCATTTGTAAGACCAGAATTGCCTGCTCGTCCATCTGTATCTTCAGCAACAGTTACTGTTGAGACTGATACTGTTACTGGTGCATCACCATACATCTTCAACGTATCAATGCGATCCGTCTGGGGCATCAATGGGATGTTGGCTGATGGTTCCAAAGCGACTGGATTCCGTAGTATGGTCGTGGCACAGTTCACCGCGATCTCCCTCCAAAAAGATGACCGTGCGTTTGTTAAGTATAACGACCAGTCACGTAGATATAATGGTATTAATGTAAGTCAGACTGTTCGTGGTGCCGAATTGGCTGCCCAATCCTCATCAACAAACAGTGCTACTGTCTATCACTTAGATCCTAGGGCAGTTTATAGACCAGGGTGGGAGACTACTCACATTCAGATGAGTAATGATGCGGTTATTCAGATCGTTTCTGTTTTCGCTATTGGATTCAATCAACACTTTGCTGCTCTTAACGGGGCTGACGCATCCATTACGAACTCAAACTCCAACTTCGGACAATTTGCTCTATTGTCTATCGGCTTTAAGAATGATGCTTTCGCTAAGGATGATAGGGGATTTGTTACCCAGGTAATTACACCAAAAACTGCATATAATCCATCTGAGGATGAAGTTGCTCGTATCGGTTGGGTAAACATTGACTTTGAATTAACACGAACCGAAGCTATTCCAGCGCAACTATATCTACTAGGTTATTCTAATAAAGAAGATAGACCACCATTCATCAATCAAGGTTTCCGCTTGGGAGCCAATAATAACGAAATATTATATCAAGAGACTGCCGTTTCTGGTCCTCAGGAAGCATCTATCTATATGGTAGATAATCTCATCGATGGTGCTTCTAGAGCTGCTGTTGGTACAAATACTGCCAAGAAAGTATATCCAGTATTGGCTGGTCCTGGTCAAGGTCCAACATCAGGATCAACATTAACTCTACCCGTTCACGGTCTATTGAATGGCGAGACTATTAGAATGTTCTCTGCCACAGCTGATCTACCTGAAAATATTGAGGAAGGACAGCTATACTATGCTAACGTTGTTGATACTGAAAATATTAGAATTTCAACATCAGAATCAAACGCACTTAATAACATTTTCCTAGAAATGTTTGGTGGTGAGCAGTTGCGCATTGAGTCTAGTGTGAATGATAAGAGTGCTGGTGAACCTGGTCACCCAATGCAGTTTGACGATATTGTAGGTAACTGGTTTGTACATACTAATAGCAATAGTAAATTATACCAATATATTGTTAACAATCCAACGACAACAGAAGGTATTGACTTTGTCACCTACTACATGAGAGTTAGTGACAATAGAAGCTTGGATGATAAACTATATCGTTTGCGTTATGTTATCCCAAAGGAAACTATTAATGCTAAACCACCAACACCAGGTTATGTAATTCAATCTTCATCAACAACTGGTGCCAGAAATAACGATGACTTTACTATCAATAATCTAACATTTAGGGATTATGAGTATGATAGAAACCCAAGATATATTGTTGATTGCAACTTTATTCCCGTTACTACTGAAGTTGAAGTTAGGAGTCAAATTCCCCACCAACTATCAGTCGGTGATAAGATTAATACCGTTAATATCACATCAACAAATAATCCAGACGCAGTAGATGGTAGAGGGTATGATGGTGAGTTTATTGTTACTCGCGTAGATAATGCTAGAGTCTTTAGATACTCAGCTACTGATGTTCAAGGATTTACTAGGGATTTGATTGGTGATATATTCACTAATGATACAAATGATAGAAATATTCTATTGCCACGTTTCCAGCGTAAGAATAATCAAATCGACGTATTTGTTTATCGTATTGAAGAGATTGTAGCTTTCACTGAAGGTGTTCGTGATGGTATCTATCACCTATTCTGTGTAAATGGTTCTAATACAGTAACGGAGACATTTACTCAAAGAAATTATAATCAGCCCATTGAGGACTTATATCCACAATTGGATACTGATAATGTTGCTAACAATCCTCCTTCATCTGTAACATTCGCTAGTAGAGCCCCTCTAGGTAAGGTTCAAATTGATAACAAGCAAACCTCAGTCACTAGAGAGACTATTGATAAGATAACCAAGAGTTCAAATGAAAATGTGATTGAATTGGTTACAGAGGGAACTAGTGAAACAGTTATTGATTTTACACGCGAGCATAAGTACAATGGACTCTATAGTTACACCACATTAAGTGGTGGAAGTGGATATACTGACGGCACTTATTATAACGTAAAGCTATTAACTGGTGGTATTCAGTGGAATGGTAGTAGTGCTGAAGTTACCGTTATCTCTGGTTCTGTAACTGATTTAGTTATTATGGACCCCGGTTCTGGAAATAAGGCAGGTGATACATTATTCCTTGATCCAGTTGATATGGGTCCTGGTGGTGGAGCAACTATCACTATCAGCGCGGATGACATTGAAAGTTCTGTTGGTTTCATTGCCCAGTTTACTGGTGGTGGTGTATTGAATCCTGATTCATTTGCTCCGATTGTTGATGTACCAACGTCAACTTCCATTGTAGTGAAGAATGAATCTATTTCTCCTCTTACGACATCAATGTATGTTGTACCTACAGATAGTGGTAGTCCAATTACTTCATATACTTTTGATGAAGAAACGCAGATATCCACATTTAATACAACTCCTGGTAATGGATTTGGATTGCAGAGAGGAAACTCCTTTGTAGCTTTCGCAGCAGATGGTTTTCCTTTAGGTAGATTTTATGTTTCTGCTGTACCAGTTCCAACAACGATTACCGCAGTAACTGGCATTGAATTGGGTGGAATATCTTTAGTAGGAAAGTGTGGTTATGATGATAACGATGCTAATACTGGTCCAGGTGGAGAGAATGTTGGTGTCCGTGGAACTGCTCCATTCGACCTTGGCGTATTCTTCCTAATTGGAAATTCCGGTACTGGTAATGTAATTACCGTAGCTGCTAATGATGGTGGAGTTAGTGGTAAAGTAGCCCAAAAGCTACCACTAGGACGCTATTTACAAATTGGTTCTGAAATTATTCGTGTTTCCAGTACATCCTTTGAGGGATTGAATCTAAATACCGTCACTGTTATTCGTGGTGCTCTTGGTACTAGTGTTATCAATCACCCAGAAGGTTCTAAAATTCGTGCTATCAATCCTTTAGCTATTGAGCTTCGCCGCCCATCTATCCTCCGTGCTTCTGGTCACACGTTTGAGTACCTAGGCTATGGTCCTGGTAACTACTCAACCTCACTACCACAGCTACAGGTTAGACAGCTACCAGATCGAGAAGTCTATCTAGTACAGTCACAGGAGCTATCTTGTGGTCAGGTTGTATATACTGGTATGTCTGACAATGGAGACTTCTACATTGGCAATACCAAGTATTCAGCAACTTCTGGAACTCAAATTACATTTGATGTCCCTATCCCAACTGTTGCTGGTCAGGATGCTTCTAATAATAACGTTGTATTTGATGAAGTTATTATTAACCGTCGTTTATTCGTTGCTGGTGGAGATGCTAATGAGGTCCTATCACAGTTTGATGGTCCAGTTAAGTTCACCGAGACAGTTAATCTAGAGTCTTCATTAGGCGTTACTGGAAGTACCTCACTCAATACTCTCGCTATCTTATCAACATTAAATTCTATTTCACTTGATAATGGTGGTGCTTTAACCGTTCGTGGTGGTGCCGCAATTGGGAAGGATTTGTATATTGGTGGTAAGCTTGAAGTAACAGATCTTATCGTCAATGGTGATCTTGAAGTTACTGGTAGGGGAGACTTTGGTGACGACGTTAGTATTGATGGTGATTTGGATGTAGATGGCAGTATTGATATCAATGGTCCCGCTAACTTTATTAATGGAGATCTAACCATAACTGGGGATGTCTTATTGAGTCGCGCAGGTGATAACATTTACACCAATGGAATCATTGCTGTTAATGGTAGCTCTCAAATGGATCTTTGGATAAACCAGACCAATTCAGCTGATATTAGTATTGGTGGGTCAGGTAATAACTCTAAAGTGATATTCAACACAACAAAGCCTGGTACCGGTGAGGGTGGCAGTGATGATATTGCCAACTCTGATGGTGGTGTTGATATCAAGGGATCCTTGGTTGTCCGTGACAAGGTCATTGCTAAGGAGTTTGTTGGTGATGGTCTAGGTAAGCCTGGTTCTATTCTAATGTGGGGCGGCAACACAACTGAAAACAATGAAGCCACTCCCGGTAGTATTCCTAAAGGATATCTACTATGTAATGGTAGGGCATTGTCCAAGACTACATATGCCAAACTCTATAAGGCAATTAGAGGGACTCACGGCGAAACTTCAACAACATTCAGAATCCCTGATTTACGTGAAAGGTTTATCGTTGGTGCTGGTGGCAACAATCCCAATGTAGGTGGAGTTAGTGGTTATCCTAATACTGGTACTGGTGGTGCTAATACCGTAACATTAACTACGGCACAGATGCCATCTCACAAGCACCCAATTATTAACAATTCAATTCCTCACACCCACGATGTTAGTGGGAACACAAGTCCAATTAACTGGAGACATAATCATCCTGCTGGGGCTACTCCTAACGGTTTACACGGTCATCCTACATCCCCTGCAGGTAGTCATGGACACACTGGCAGCGCAGGCGGAGGTCCACACAGTCACCAGGTTGTAAACTCGGCAATCTTTACCGGAACAGGCAGCCAGGGTGATGGACCTTCATTCGCAACCTATGATAACCGACCTCAAAACACACCATTCGGTCAGGGAAATCACAGTCATGGGATTTCAGCTAACCCCAATGGCACACATGTTCACCCGATTAACTCCAATGGTGATCACAGCCACACCATTACTAATCAGCCTGCTGGTACTGAACAGAGTCTCAGTTGGAGTGATACGAGTACTAGCCAGCCTATAACACACAACCACGATTCCAACAATATTGGAGGTAGTGGTTCTCACGAGAATCGTCCCCCATATATGGCTCTCTGCTATATCATTCAGTATAAGTGATACTCAAGTCTCCCTAACGGGGGGCTTTTTTTTCTATATAAATAATATCAAGGCATTCTAACCATCCTATAAATAATGGCGAATTTTAATAAGGCATTTAACTTCCGTGGGGGGTTTCAGGTTGATACTGACGTTTTTATTGTAAGAGGACAAAACGTCGGCATTGGATCAACTATCCCAAACGAACGCCTAGTTGTTGATGGTACGATTCTAGCTAAATCGGTTGGTGTAGATAGTATTTCTGTATTGAGATCTGATGTTGGCATCCTTACCGTAACTGAGTCTTTAGATGTTGGTATTGAGACGGGCAGCGGTCTTCCATTCCCATTAGGTACACCTCAGGTAAGAATCACCACAGGTATTATTACTGCAGCAAATCCTGCTATTGGACTTGTTACATACTATGGTGATGGTGGTAAACTATTGAATCTTCCTACATCCCAGTGGGTTGATATTGACGTTGGTTTGGGATATACTAGTATCTATTCCGCAGGAAATGTCGGTGTAGACACAGTAGATCCCAGATTTGCATTTCAAGTTGGTGGAGTGCCATTTACTGCTATTTCTGGTTTAAGTACTGAAGGACGTGGAGTTGGTATTGATACTGGAAGTATTTGGGCAACAGATGATATTACTTTGGGTGGAAATCTAGTTATTGGTGGTGATACTGAACTTACTGGAGGAATATCCATTGGTGGAACTCTCCCATCATCAATTGATGGTGACCTAATAGTTGGCGGAACAGTTTCTATTGGTAGTACATTATATGTTGCGGGTATTGTTACAGCTCAGGAATTTGCTGGAATTGGCAGTCTAATCACTGTAATTAATGCAGATAATATTGCTATTGGCTCCATAGCTCCAGATAGATATGGTGATTTGATTCTCACTAAAGAGGTTATTGCTGATAGATTTATTGGAACAGCAACTTCAGCAGAAGACTTAACTTCTGATGCGCAAATTTCTATTGATACTATAGAAGCTAATGTTATCAATGCTATAGATCGTTTCACTACTCTTACTGGCAACATTACTGTTGGACATAACGATACTGGACTTACGGGTGATATTGATCTTCGCAAAACCGCAGCAGATGCTACTATATACTCACTAGCAGATCCAGCTTTTGGTGCTAGAGTATTTGTAGGGCACGAGCGTGAAGAGTCTAGTAATAATGGTTTTGCTGGTATACGATTTGGAGGAAACGTAGCATCATCACCACTCAGTGGAGTAAATGATTTAGACCTAGTTAATTTTGATGTAGGTAATGTTAATTTCTACTTACACGAAGGCAATCCATCTACAGGAACAACAGGTAGTTTTAGGTGGATTAATGGTCAATTGGATATTATTTTAGCAGATCTATCCAAGGATGGTGGATTTACTTTAGCTGGAAATGGTAATCCACTTCTACCAACTTTTGAAGTAACCACTGGGTTCTCAACATTCAAAGGTGCAGCAACTTTTGACACTACAGTCGATGTTGTTGGAAATGCTACATTTGGTGGGGATGTTAGTGTAGTTGGTGAGATCAGCTTCGGTAGTATTCTATTTGATGGACCAGTTCAGGTACCTTCTCTATTGGTTGACACTACCATACTTCTAGGTTCTGATCCAACAGTTGGTGGAACTGGTGTTCTTATCTCTTCAAATGGTACTGTATCTAGTTCCAACTCATTCACTGTTGGAAGTAGTATTATCTCTTCTTCTGGGATAAATGCTAATAATATTAATAGTACTACGGCAACCTTGGGTTCATTAACTTCAACTAGTATTACTGCTGGTTCAATTGTTAATAGTAGTAATAATTTTAATATTCAATCAAATGGTAGTGCTACTTTTGATTCTATTACAGCTAATAGTTTATCAATTCCGACTATTAATGTTGCGAGTCTTACTACAGGCAATCTTACCGTTAATACTAGTTTATCTTCCCCTTCAGCCAATATTGATGCTATAGATTCAACCTCCATTGCCACCGCTACAATAGATGCTACCAGTATAGATGTAGTCACTCTAGAATCCGATACCGTATCTTGTCTTACAATTAATCCTGAAGGTGGTGCAACTGAAATAAGTGTTGGAGCCAATCTAAACTTATTTAATAATACTCTTATTGGTGCTATTGACGGTGGCGTTGCTTCTGGATCACCTGGTGCGGGTAATGTTTTGTTCTTTAGTGATGCTAATGGACTCAGTATTGTCGTTAGGGCTGCTAATTTTGAGACTTTGCCTCCACAGGACCAAATAATTGGTACTATAACATTACCATACGATTTATAAGATTTGACTTACTGTATCATCTATGGTACACTTTACTCATATAATGCAAGACCAATGATTAAGCCTCTTCTCGCAGCAATTATATTTGCGACTACTCCAGTTGCGACACTGGCACAAGAGCAACGACAATATGATTACACTGGTGCTACACTGAGACAACAGCAGTATCAGATCAATGAACTAAACCGTCGCCTTCAGGTTCAAGGTAACCAGAGGGAGATTGAGAGGCTCCAAGATCGTGTTGCTAATGGTGGTAGACCACCACAGCAGCAACAGATTATTGTCGAGCAAAGAACTAACCCGCTAGTACCTATCCTAGGTGCTGCTATACTGGGTGGTGCTATTATCTACGGTGCTAATCAGAACAACCGTAGCTATCATCATCACCACGAATATCACCGAGACGGTAGAAGATACCGTATTTGTAGAGATCACCACCGTCGTTATTACTGTTAATTATGGATTCCGTAGCAATCTTTCTGTCAAGAGAACAAGCTCTCAGCTTAATACAATCATTAAAAGAATCGAGGCTTAAATGTGAAGCAGATGGTCGTAGAGTTATGGCAAAGAACTACGGACAACTTGAAGAGATTATGCGCGGACAGTATGAGATTGCCCAAAGCATTAGGGACAATATGGACCGGAACGGCGGCGAATACCAGATCTGATAGCCAATCAACAAAGTGTCACACTCAGCCTACACAGGACTCCTGTGTGGGTTATACTAGTTGTATCAAAGGGAATGAGACGCGCCTTAAAGACGCTCAATTGTAAATTTCAATCGGACTACGCAAATGAAAGCTCATTTTGTAAAGCAGGTTATTGAAGGTTGTACTGCTGGTCTTCCTGCCCAGATTAAGTATTATACTCAGTTCAACCAACCAGTTAAGATTATTGACGACACCCTTGCTGAGGTAATTGGTGCAGCTATCAACGACACTCTTTGTGGTGGAACTGGTGGTGGTGGCTGGGACCAGTGTGATAATGGTGAGTCTAAGAATAGCTCCCATGTTCAGTCTAAATTTTGTAGTGGCTGTGATAAGAAAGTTACATTCTTTCACGAAGAGTGTCCACATTGTGGCTCTACTAATTTCAAGGCTAGCTCAAAACAACCCAAAAACTCCAAGAAGACAAACCCCCGTGACGGGCGATGGGGTATCAGCTCCAAGTCTCACTTCAAATGGTTTACTGAGTTAAAAGAGTATCGTCTATCTCTAGTAGAACCTTTGAGTGATGATCCAACTTGCCGCGAGTTTCGCTTCACTTACTGGACTATTTCTAAGGATAGTTTACACCTAAATGCATACGCTAAAGCACAGCTGGATAGTGATAAGTCTAATCATATTAATTTTCAACCTAGAAAAGTAGACTTTTACCTCAGCGAACCTGTTATGAAGTTTAGTGGTGTCCTTACAGTTAGTGACAATAAAACTGAGTTTGAGTTTGATTACTTTGATCTCAATAACACCACTCCAGAGAGTATCCCTACAGAATATACTAACTTAACCAGTGAAACTATCATTGAGAAAAAGTCCTTTAATAAGGAGCGTGGTTCATGGGTTCGTAACTGAATCTACTATGTGGGGGGGGGGATTCTCCCCCTATGTATGCTACAATAGAAACAACATTGAGGTCTAAATGAATTATCAAAACTCCGACTGCGTATCATTTCTAAAGACAGTAGAGGATAATAGTATTGATTCTATCCTTATAGATCCACCATACTATCGCGTTGTAAATGATGGTTGGGATAACCAATGGTTTACTGTAGATGAATACTATTCTTGGTGTCGTGAATGGTTAGGTGAGTTATCCCGTGTTGCTAAAGATTCCTGTTCTTTTTGGATATTTGGGTTTCCAATGCAACTCACAGACATTATTCCTGATATTAGGGATGTTGGATTTACTTTTAGGCAGCAAATTGTAGTTCATAAAGGTCTTAGGGCAGTCGCAGGTAGAACTAGTAATAAATTGAAAATGTTTCCTACTGCAACTGAGAGTATATTTTTCTACCATAAAGAATCTCGTGACTTAGTGCGAGATTTACTGCAATCTGAAGCAAAACGTCTTGGTATGAAGGGGTGTGATGTAAATGGTCTTTTGGGTAAGGCTACGTCTGGCGGCGGAACCTTTGCATGTATTGCGTCAATGAAGAAACCTTTAGAGCATAGAGTTTATCCTACTAGAGAAGACTGGACTAAGCTAAAGAGTGTAATGAACTTGCCAGAGTATGATGATATTGTCTATAAATTTAATATCCAAACGGGTCTAACTGATGTTTGGGATGATATTAACTTCTATGATAGAAAGGAGAAGAAATTTCATTCCACACAAAAACCTATTGATCTTATGAGCAGATTGGTTAAGTGTTCTACTAATGAAGGTGACAATGTATTAGATATTTTTGGTGGTTCTGGCTCTACTGGAGTTGCTTGTAAGTTATTGAACAGGAACTTTATTGGTTGTGAAATTGATGAGAAATACTATTCTCTCTCATATGAACGTATTCAAAATACAAATCCTCTAGGACTATGAGTATATGATTGGTTGGTTTAGAAAACTGATTGGACGCCCTAAGAAGTGTCACACCACACCCGCCACGGACCCCGTGGTGGGTTATACTAGTTGTATCAACAGGACAGACACCTTGATCACACTTCGCCCCCATCAGCAAGAAGCACTCAACAAGCTGACCGTGGCTAGCCGTGGTCAAGTGATCGTCCCTACAGGCGGCGGTAAGACTCTTATCGGCATTATGGATGCCTGTAAGCGCTTTGAGAGCGCTTCTGAGCCTATCTCCATCATTGTTGTGGCTCCACGCCTACTGCTCGCTAACCAGCTCTGTGAAGAGTATATGGAGGTCATCAAGGATGAAGTTTCTACTCAAGTTGTTCCCGCTCATATTCATTCTGGGGACACCTCACATTTCTCTACCACCAAAGCCAGTGAGATCCGTAACTTCGTCTCTATGACTCAGGCAGCTGGTCTTCACCGCATTTTCTTTACAACCTATCACAGCCTGCATAGGATCGCTGAGAGTAGTGTTCAAGCGGATACGATCTACTTTGACGAAGCTCACAACAGCGTTCAGAAGGGCTTCTACCCAGCTGTAAAGTTCTTCTCAGAGACCACGCAACGCGCATTCTTCTTTACCGCTACACCAAAGCATAGCGTGACCCCAAAGAAGCCTGGAATGAACGACAGCAGCGTGTATGGAAACGTCATCGTCAACGTAGAGG
>JAAHTG010001768.1_pt1 | contig 13807 bp, 11 predicted proteins | sample 6116081 | NCBI WGS metagenome assembly JAAHTG01 (sample SAMN13939989, study PRJNA603662) | sponge metagenome | isolation source: marine sponge | host: Mycale hentscheli | place: New Zealand | collected 2005 | reverse complement strand
TATTATAGAGATAAAAAAGGTGCTATTATGTTACCTATTATTGTAATTAAAAGAGATACAATAACAAAAGATAGAACAGTAGCAAATAAATTAGATGCTAATATGCCTAATATGTATGGTGTATTTTCAAAACAATTTAGTCAGAAAAACTTTTATAGTAATTTTGCTACATTAAATAATAGAATACCTGTTGAAACTTTTCATATGGTAGCTCAACCTGACTATGTTACTATGGAATATAGTTGTTTAGTTCAAACATATTACATGGAACAATTAAATAAAATAATTGAAGCATGTGAGTATGGATCAGATGCATATTGGGGTAATCCTGAAAGATTTATGTTTAGATCCTTTATAGATAGTTTTACTACAGCAACAGAATTAACAACTGGTAAAGATAGGTTGGTTACTGGAACATTTAATATTAGATTACGTGGATATTTAATACCTGATACTATACAAAAAGACTTAAATTCTACTAAAAAGTACAATTCAAAAGCAAAAGTTACTATTGGGATGGAAACAGTTAGCAACATAGATACAGCAGGTGTACCTACTCAAAATCCAACAACAGATCATAGAAGTAGGAGCTAATTTTAAAGAAAAAACTAATATTTATAATAAATTAAAAATTACAAATTATGTCAACTAAAAAGTTATCAAAAGAAGAAGTTTCAAAACTAGAAGAATTTCAATCAAGAAACAACGAAATCGTTGTAAATACAGGAGCAGCCGAACTTAGAATCAATGCTCTAAAAGTACAAAAAGAAGAATTAGGAAAAAACTTTCAAATATTGCAAAAAGAACAAGCAGAATTTGGTAAGGAATTACAAAAAAAATATGGTGATGGTAACCTAGATTTAGAAAAGGGAGAATTTACCGCAGCAGAATAAATTTTTGAAATAGTTTCTAATATTTATAATAAAACAATATTAAATATAATATAAGACAATGGCAGAAACATTAATATCTCCAGGTGTATTAGCAAGAGAAAATGATCAATCTTTTATTGGTTCTAGACCCGTTACTTTTGGTGGCGCAATAATTGGACCAGCAATTCAAGGACCAGTTGGTATTCCAACTCCGGTTTCATCATATTCTCAATATGAAGCTATTTTTGGTGCCGCAGTAGAAAGCGGATCCCAATATTACACATACCTAAACACAGTATCCGCAAGAAATTATTTTGAACAAGGTGGTGAATCATTATTAGTAACTAGAGTTGTATCTGGTTCATTTACAGCAGCAAATACTTCAGGTAGTGCTACTTCAGTAGAAGCTAATCTAAGTATACAAGCAAGTACTGGTACTAGAACATCATTTAAATTAGATACTTTATCAGAAGGAACCATAATGAATAGCTACCAAGCTGCAGATTCAGCTGGTGGTACATTAGATAATGGATCAGCAAATAACTTAAGATGGGAAATTGCAGGATCTAACGGTTCATCTGGACAATTTTCATTATTAATTAGACGTGGTAATGATACTACAAACCAAAAAGCAGTATTAGAAACATACAATAATTTATCATTAGACCCACAAGCAGAAAATTATATATCTAAAATGATAGGTGATATTTTCTTCTCAGTAGAAGTAGATGGAACAGATTATTATGTTAAAGAAAACGGAAACTATCCAAATAGAAGTGCTTACGTAAGAGTATCAGATGTATTTTTACCTACTCCACAATATTTTGATAATAATGGAACTGCAAAAGTAGCATTTACAGGAAGTTTACCAAAAATAGGATCTGGTTCATTTAAAAATGCAACAGGAGCTAACATTTATGGTAATACAGCATTGTTTAACGAAAACATATCAGCAACAAACATACAAGGTGTTGGACCAAATGATTATACACAATCAATTAAATTATTAGGTAATAAAGATGCTTATCAATTTAATGTATTAACAGCACCAGGATTAATTAAATCATTACACTCTGCACAAACTAATTTATTAGTTACAACAGCTCAAAATAGAACTGATTGTATAGCAGTAATTGATTTAGTACCAACAGGATCAACAATAGGAACAGTAACATCACAAGCTTCATCATATGATACTTCATATGCAGCTGCTTATTGGCCTTGGGTTCAATCAGTTGATGGAGGAACAGGACAAATAGTTTGGTCTCCAGCTTCAACATTTATACCAGGTGTATATGCATTTACAGATGCTTCTTCAGACCCATGGTTCGCACCAGCAGGTCTAATTAGAGGAGCTTTAGGTAGTGTAGTTAGAGCTGAAAGAAAATTAACATCTGGAAACAGAGACACATTATATGAAGCAAATGTTAATCCAATTGCAACATTCCCAGGAAGTGGAGTTGTAGTATTTGGTCAGAAAACATTACAGAAAAAAGCAAGTGCTTTAGATAGAGTAAATGTTAGAAGATTATTAATAGCATTAAAAAGCTTTATAGTACAAGTATCAGATAACTTAGTATTTGAACAAAATACAATCGCTACAAGAAATAGCTTCTTAAGCCAAGTTAATCCATACTTAGAAAGTGTACAACAAAGACAAGGATTATATGCATTTAAAGTAGTAATGGATGCAAGTAATAATACACCAGATGTTGTAGATAGAAATGAGCTAGTAGGACAAATTTACTTACAACCAACTAAAACAGCTGAATTCATTATATTAGATTTCAATGTTTTACCAACTGGAGCAACATTTCCATCATAAAAACTAAAAAATAGAATATTTATAATAAAATAATAAAATAAAAAAATGGCAGTATTAAACCCAAACGAAATATTTTTTACAGCATTTGAGCCAAAACAAAAGAATAGATTTGTTCTTTATGTAGACGGGATTCCATCATACCAAATTAAAGGAATGGGAGCTGTAACATTATCACAAGGTACAGTAGCCTTAAACCACATAAACGTTCAAAGGTTTGTAAAAGGTAAAACAACTTGGGGTACAATTCAAATGACGTTATTTGACCCAATTACACCATCAGGTGCTCAAGCATGTATGGAATGGGTAAGATTACATCATGAATCAGTAACAGGTAGAGACGGATATTCAGATTTCTATAAAAAAGATCTTACATTAGACATATTAGGTCCTGTAGGTGACATCGTATCTGAATGGATTATTAAAGGAGCATTAATTACAGAAGCGAATTTCGGCGATTATAGCTGGGATACTGAAAATGCTGCACAGGAAATCCAATTAACAGTCCAACCAGATTACTGTATATTAAATTTCTAAAAATACTTTGTAGATTTATTGAAAATAGCTTGGCTTCGGTCAAGCTTTTTTTTATATTGATATGTATAACTAGAAACACGTTACAAACAAAATAAAGATTATATGAGCGATTATAAATTTCCTACCGAAGAGGTAGAATTACCTTCGAAAGGATTAATATATCCCGAAACTTCTCCATTATCTAAAGGTGTCATTGAAATGAAATATATGACAGCTAAAGAGGAAGATATTTTAACAAATCAAGCATTTATTAAAAAAGGTATAGTATTAGATAAATTACTAAGATCATTAGTAGTTTCTAAAGATGTTAATATAGATGATTTAATAGTAGGTGATAAAAATGCTATTTTAATTGCATCTAGATTATTAGGATATGGTGCTGAATATAAATTTAAATATGGTGGTGAAGAACATTTAGTAGATTTAAATGAATTAGATAATAAACCACTTGATGAATCTAAATTTGTTAAAGGTAAAAACGAATTTGAATTTACTACACCTACATCAAAAACAAAACTTACATATAAATTAATTACAGGAAGAGACGAGAAAGCTATTGATAGAGAAATAGCTGGATTAAAAAAACTGAATAAAGAAGGATCATTTGCTCTAACTACAAGATTAAAGTTTGCTATTATTGCCGTAGATGGTGATGATGATAAAAAAACAGTACGTGAATTTGTAGATAATGCTTTCCTTGCCAGAGACTCCAGGGCTTTTCGAGAACACATAAAACACACACAGCCTGACGTGGATATGAATATTGTTCTTGATAGCGGAGAGGAGGTAGAAGTCCCTATAGGACTTAGCTTTTTTTGGCCTGACTATTAATGCCGCACCCCAAGTAAGGTTAAATTTATTTTCACAAATAAATCAAATAGTATTTCATGGTAAAGGTGGATATGATTATCACACTGTATATAATATGCCTATATGGTTAAGAAATTATACATTTTCTGAAATTCAGAAATGGTATGATAAAGAAAAAAAGGCAAATGAGGATGCTGCTAAAGGAAAAGAAAAAACTACACTAGTAAATTCTGATGGTAAAGTAAACGCTCCTGCATTTGCAAATGCTAGTAAACCCTATCAAGGTAAAAGTAGTTACAAATAGGTTTTTTTTTAAATATTTATAATAAAACCAACCATTAATGGCCTTATTCGATGATATAAATAAAGCTAACGCCGAGTTAGAAAAATTAAAAAAACAATTTTTTGATTTAACTGGTAAGCAAGCCCCTTTATTTCAAGTTAATAATATCAAAGATGCTAATGCAGCTATAGATACTATGAACAAATCCCTTACTCAAACGAGAAGGGAAATTGATGAATTAGATAGAGGTTTTGGTGGAATAGCTGATGAAATTGGTAATATACTTACTGAATTAGGTAAGGCCAATACTCCAATAAAAGAATCTACAAAGCAACTTGGTATTCAAGAAAAAATAGCTAGAAAATTAAAAGATGATCAAGCAGGAATAAATAGATTATCTTTAAAAGAACTTGAGGCACTAAAATCTAAACAAGCATCATCTCAAGATATAATAAAATCAAAATCAGATCAACTTCTAAAAGATGCAGGTTTAGAAAAATCTTCCAAAGCACAAATTGATGCAGAAATAAAAAGGTTAGCAAACGGAACTGCAGAAGAAAAAAAGAAAGCTGAAATATTAGCTTTATCCCAAGACGAAAATAATGTCCAGAATAGACTTGGTAAACAAATTCAAGATCGAATAAATAAGGAAAAACAAGTTCAGAAAAGTTTAGGTATTAGTGGTGCTTTAGTAGGGGGTATTAAAGATACTTTAGGAGCAATAGGTTTAGGTGGTTTAGCTGGCGCCCTAAATTTAGATGAAGCTGAAAAGAAAATGAGAGAAGTAGCTGAATCAATTCCTGAAGAGGAAGCTGGTTCATTTGGGTCTCAACTTAAAGTAATGGCTGCAGGAGCAGATGCTTTAGGTGAAGGTTTAGCTAACGCTATGACAGACCCAGCAGTTATTTTAACTGCTGTTTTTAAAGGTCTTATGGATGCTTTTTCTCATATAGATAAAGCTACAACTGACATAGCTAAAAATATGAATATGTCTTATAATGAGGCATTAGCTGTTACAGGCGAATTAAAAGCTCAAGCTAAAGCATCAGGTGATGTATTTGTTACAACTGAAGGTATGGTTGAATCTATGCTAGCTGTAAATGAAGCATTAGGTATTTCAGTTAAACTAACGGGAGAACAATTAGCAGAATTTACTTCATTAAGAGAACAAGCTGGCCTTACAAATGAAGAATTAATTGGTGTACAAGCAATTTCCGCAACTACAGGAAAGGGAATGAAAGAAATTACTGGTGAGGTAATGGCCCAAGCTAGATTAAAAGGACAAGAATTAGGTGTAGCATTAAATGAAAAAGACGTATTAAAAGAAATAGGAAAAGTATCAGCAGCTACAACATTATCATTTGGTAAAAATCCTGGTTTAATAGCGGAAGCAGTAGCAGCAACTAAAGCATTAGGTTTAGAAATGGATAAGGTAGATGCTATAGCTGATAGTCTCTTAAATTTTGAACAATCTATTGCAAATGAAATGGAAGCTGAGTTATTACTTGGTAAAAATTTAAATCTTGAAAAAGCAAGACAAGCAGCATTAGATAATGATTTAGTTACTTTAGCTGAAGAAATAGCCAAAAATGTAGGAGATTCAGCTGAATTTGCTGAAATGAATAGAATTCAACAAGATGCAGCAGCAGCAGCAGTTGGTATGAATAGAGAAGAATTAGCTAAGATGCTATTTACTCAAGAACAATTAGTTGGATTAAGTGCAGAAGAAACCGCTATTAGAGAAAAACAAATTAATGATTTAGAAGCAAAAGGTTTATCTCAAGCTGAAATAAAAGAAGAATTAGCTAATACTTCTCTTGCACAATTAGAAGAACAAGCAGGTATAACAGATAGAATAAATGCCTCTATGGATAAAATGAAAGAAGCGTTTGGAGCAATAGCATTAGCTATATCCCCACTTGTTAGTGGAATGGCTACTTTCTTTACATACTTAGCAGAATCACCTGCATTAATGGGAGCAATAGTTGGAGTATTAGGAACATTAGCAGCTATACAAACAGGATTAGCAATAAAAAGTATGGTTACAGCTATTGGTTCTGTATTTACTTCATTTGCCAAAGTACCATTCGGGTTAGGAATACCATTAGCATTTGCTACAGTTGCGGGTATGGGAGCTTTAATTGGTTCAATATCATCTCAAGCAAAAGCAGATGATTTAGTATCACCAGGTGGCTCAGGTGGTGGATATGGTAGTAGAATGTTAAAAGGACCAGAAGGTGTTATTGCATTAAATAATAAAGACACGGTTATAGCAGGTACTAATTTATTCCCTAAGGGAGATGATGTAGTATCAGCCCCAGCTGGTGCAGTAAATTTAAATCAAGGTAACGCAGCATCTGAAAGAACAAATCAATTACTTACTCAAATGGTTGGATTCCAAAAGAAACAACCTGGTTTTTCAAGAGTAAGTTTATATGAAGTACAATAATACAATATTTATAATAAAATAAACAATCATGAGTATACTTAAAAAATTAGAAAAACAAGGCTCTCAATTGAGCGGTTTAGATGGTCAAACACCTCAACCAAAAGATTTTGCAACATCTACATTACATGATGAATATTCTTTGAATGATTCACCTAATGCAGGAGCTGTAAGACCTTTAAATGGTGTATTACCTAAACCAACAAACTTAGCCCCAACTAGCCAAGTACAATATACACAGAACTTACCTGAAGCAGGTCAAGTAAGAAGCTAATATATGCCATTAATTGACTATCAAACGAGATTTACCAAATTAAAATACGGTAGAGATCGATTTGGAGAAAGAGCGGAAGATAATTCAAGTAAACAACCGTACATAAAAGATCAAATCCCAGATGAATATTTGGGGAAAACAGGAGGAGATGATTTTTTATTACGTGGGGGTACACTTGTACCTAGAGTTGTCGGGGATGATCTTAGTCGATTAACAAAATTAATGTTAGGTAAAGGTACTCCAAAAGGTCCTTTATATATAGCAAAACAAAATATGTTATCCTTAACGAATGTTAATTCAGGAGCAGGGATAAAATCTTGGAAACCAACAGAAAAGAAAACTGGTATAGGTAGATTTTTTCAACAATTAGCTCAAGGCATAGCTGATTTAGTACCTTTAAATCAAGGTATTTATTCCCCACTTAATACATTAGCATCAGTAGCTGGTTCTCCTATAGGAGCTAGATTTGTAAAACAAGGATATGATCCAACACTAGCAACTAATGCTCTTAATCCATTTTCATTTGGAAGTGATCCTGAAGGTAATTTACCTTTAGCATTACCAACTTATTTACGTACTATGTTTCCAAATGGTGCGTCCCCAGGTTCAAATGATTCTTTAACAAGAATGACTTCATTATTAGAAGGTATGTCAGAAAAGGATTTAGTAGGTAAAACATTTTTAAAATATAGTGGAGGCCCTGGAGCTTATTTAGGTATAGGAAAAACAAGATTAAAAACTCCAGTTGGATCAAATACAATTTATAGTAATGGAAAAGCACCTAATAATTTCTTTACATCAGGTGTTTTAAATGGAACCCCTAAATTAGTAATGTCTCAAACAGAATTACTTAATTATGGTACTAGTTTTGCACAATCAAAAACGGGTGAAACAATTATTAAAGATTTCCAAAAAGTATTATTTCCTAGTGGAAATAAACAAATACCTAATACTTTAAGTTATATAGATAAAAACTTTAGTCAAAGAGTTAATTTAGGAGATCCTGGTATAAAAGGTAATAAAAAGAGTTATACTATAGGTAAAAGAATAGGACCAGAAACAAGACTTAATAGCACAGTCCAATTTAATAGTAGATATGATTCACCTGGTATTATAGATAAAGTTAATCGTTATCCTTTATATAAATCATCTGAAGTAAAAACAACTGATCCTTTATTAAATGATTTTGTTAAATTTAGAATAGGTGTAATTGATAATGATGACCCAGGTAAAAAAACATATATTCATTTTAGAGCTATTATAGATAGTTTTAATGATAATTATAGCGCAGATTGGGAATCAACAAAATTTATGGGTAGAGGAGAAAATTTCTATAAGTATAAAGGATTTAATAGAGATATAAGTTTAGCATGGACAGTAGCTGCTCAATCAAAAGGTGAATTAATACCAATGTACCAAAAACTAAATTATTTAGCTTCAGTATGTGCACCTTCTTACTCACCTAGCGGGTATATGCGAGGAAATTTAATTACATTGACGTTAGGAGGATGGTGTTATGAACAACCAGGATATATGAGTGGATTAAGTTTAGATGTACCAACAGAATCACCTTGGGAACTAGCATTACCTGATGGAGCTGGAACACAAACAACTAATGCAGGAGTATCAACTGATCCTTCAGTTAAAGAAATGCCTATGATGGTTAAAGTATCAGGATTTAAATTTACACCAATACATAATTTTGTACCACAAATACAACAAAATGATTTTGATAAAGAAGTAATAGGTGGGTTTATTAATAAATATGGAAATGAAAAATACATATCTTTAAGAGCAGCATCAGGAGATAATTATAATCAAAATAACGTTATTAACGAAAATTATACTCCAAAAGCAGCATCAGATGCTTATAGAGGACCTCGACCTACAGCAGTAAGTTCAGTATCATCTTTAGGTATAAATAACCCAGAATTTGATATTCAAGGAAATATAATAACATAATGGCAACAGGAAGATATTCATATACAAAAGTAGTAAGTCCAATTAAAGCGGATACTAAAAGGGGACCTAGACGTTATCAAACAACTAAATACCCAGAAATACCTTTAACTGAAACAGATATATATGTTTATGCTAATGTAGGAGATAGATTTGATTCATTAGCTCAACAATATTATAGTAATTCTTCATATTGGTGGATAATTTCTATTGCAAACTCTAAATTAAGACAAGATTCATATTATTTACCGTTAAACCAACAGATAAGAATACCACAAGATATTGGCCCTATTCTTAGTGCTTTTAATCAACTAAATAATGTATACTAGTTATGGCTGGAAATCTATTAGGCGAAGCGATTGATTTTTATGTATCGAATCAAGTAAGAGAAAGACAAAACTTACTTGGTAAAGGTTTTAATAATCCTAATTTATCAAACGCTGATTTAAATTTAATTAACAATAAAAATGCTTGGCTTAAATTGGCATCAAGTGTATATGTTGGTAATCCTACACTAAAAAAAGAAGCTGCTAAAGCTTTATCAAATAGTGAAATAGATCAAGCAGCATATGATAATATAGCTCTCCTTCCACAAGAAAGATTACAAGAAATAGGTCTTAACATTAATGAAATGGCTGGATTAAATTTAGCTAAAAAAACAGTTTTATTTAATACTCTATCAGAATGGGATAGTAAAGCACAAAAGTATAACTTTAGATCTGGTATAATAAATACAAAATTAACAAAAGATAGTGTTTGGAATAGTAATAATTCATATGGATTAGGTAGTCCAAGTAAAGGATTACAACCAGCTCCTGGTTTATTAAGTTTATCTATTGAAAATTTAAATAGAGGTTCTATTAGAGAAGCAAATATAGAAATAAAATGCTTTAATAAAATACAATTTGAAATTCTTGATTTAGTTTATTTAAGATTAGGATACCATATGATAATAGAATGGGGTTGGGACAAATACATTAGCTCAGATACTTCTAGTCCATATAAAACAATGGGTAATACTGTAATTGAAGAAGATTGGTTTCAAGGTTATAACACTACTAATTTTAATAAGATAAATAGAAAAATTAATACAAAAAGGAAACAATATGAAGGCAATTATGATGGATTTGTAGGTAGAGTAAAAAACATGGATTGGAATATGGAAAGTGATGGTACTTTTACAGTTCAATTATCATTAATGTCTACTGGGGATATAATTGAATCAATGAAAACTAATTTAGCCCTATCATCTACAACACTTTCAGATGTAAAAGAAAGTGTAAATTTAAATAGATCTAAATTTGAATATAAAGGGGATACTAATGAATTTAAATCTATAGTAGTTTCTAAAGCAACTGAAAGTACAATACATTATGATTTATTTTCTGATTTAATTAGTAAAGATATTAGTTGGAATGGAACTCAACCAAAAGGTCTTTTTGGGTTAGATAATGGTCAAATTGCTGGTAGTTTAGATTATTTAAATTTATTTCAACTAGGTTTTGATTCCTATTATGCTGGAAGTGATGATTCACGTAATTTTCAATTTTACGATGAAGAATCAAAAGATGAAGAAGATATTCTTTTAAATGAAGAAGGATTTAAAGAGGGATTAGATGATCATCTAGGTTACTTCCTTACATTTGGAGTACTTTTAGAAAAAATTAAAGAATTAATAATACCTAACTTATCTGAAGATAAAATGATAACTATCAATAATGATGTTGATATGAATTTATGTAGTGTTTATCCTAATTTAATATCTTTAGACCCACGAATTTGTTATATTCAACCTTTTATAACAGAAGGAATAACAATTAAAGGTAATACAAACGGTACCTATGTAAATAATAATCAACCTTTATTTAGCCAAATTCCAAAAGCTTTTGGTTTTCAAGAAAAAACTGTTGATTCTAAAACAGGTAAAGAAGCAGTATGTGTTTACGGTAAAATAATGAACATATATTTAAATTATGATTTTGTAGGAAAATGTTTAGAAAAAGCAAGAAATGATGAAGGAGATATTACTTTATTTAAATTTTTAAAAAGTATAACAGATGGAATTAACACAGCTTTAGGTAATACTACTAATTTAGAAGTTACGCTAAGAAATGATAATCAAATTGTAATTATAGACCAAAACCCTATACCAGGATTAGATTCATTATTTCCACAATTAAAAACAAATACAGTAACTAATTTTAATTTATTTGGATTTAATACTTCTCAAGAACAAACAACATCAAATTTTGTAAAAAGTTTTAAATTTTCATCTAAATTAACACCTGCAACAGCAAATATGATTTCAATTGGAGCAGCAGCAGGAGGTTTAAAAACAAAAAACTCAGATGTATCTGGATTCGCTAATTGGAATAAAGGTTTAGAAGATAATATAGCATATCAGTATGTAGACCCTAAAGAAAAAAACGAAGAAAAAAATTTATCTACTGGAACGGGTAAAACTATTACTCGAGCACAGGTAAGAAGAATTAAAAAAGAATGGGATGCAGGTGATAAAGATGAATATTCTGGATTATTTAATATGTGGAAAAGAGATAATCCAACAACTTATTTTGAAGGTGAAGAAGGAGAAGGATATAGAGAAGTAGATGAATGTCCTGTAACAGGAGAAAGTTATCAAGATTATACTTGGGAAGAATATGGAAATGCAGTTAATAATAAATTACAAGCAGAAAAATCTAAAAAAGCTAGAGAAGGTGAATCAGATCAAAGTTTAAAAGAAAAGTGGGGTAATGATTATTTATTTTATTTAGTTCGTGCTTTTGGTGGAGTAGCACAAGGAGGCTATACAAATAATAAGCAACGATATTTAGCTATGGATGGTAAGTTTATTAAAGAAGGAATAAAATGTTTTAAAGCATATAAAAGTATAGTTAATAATTTAGCATTTCAAAATAAAGCTACTCCTTCAAACCAAACAGGATTTATACCTTTAGATTTATCAATTACTAGTGATGGTATAGGTGGTTTTAAGATTTATAATGCATTAAATATAAATCAAGACCAAGAATCATTATTACCTTATCAATATAAAAATATTAATAATTTTTTAATTCAAAAAGTTAACCATAAAATAGAAAATGACAGTTGGGAAACAACATTAGAAACATTATCTATACCTAAAGTACAACCACCAGATCCAAATGAAGTAGATTTATATGCAACAATTGAAGGGCAGTATAATCCATATAATCCTGGACCTGAATTTACACCAACTAAACAACCTTGGAGTGCAGTATTTATTTCGTATGTAGTTAAAGTAAAAGCAGGGGTTGACTTCCCTGTAGCAGCTGCTCACAGAATTTATTCTAATACTTTAAATGATGCTACTATTGCTTGGAGAAACATGTACCCAAAAATACAATATAAAAATGTTGGAGGAACATACAGTAAATGGAAAGTAATAGATCCATATCGTATATCAAGTGGTAAAACAGGTAATAACATTTCAGATTGGTTTATACCTAAAGTAGGTGATATTATGGTGTATAATAGAAATAATAATACAAATGTATTTACTGGAGGTAATTGGAGTGGAGATACACATGGAGATATTGTAACAGAAGTTACTGGTACTGCAGGTAACTTTACATATAAAGCAATAGGTGGTAATTTAAGTAATACTTCTAAATTCTCAACAATTGCTAAATCAGAAACATATACTACAGCTAAGTTAAATGCTAAAGCATCAAATAAATTGTTTGTTGTATTAAGACCAGGTCCAACTGATGGTCCTTTAATAGCTGATGCAGCAAAAGCAGAAAAGAATTTCTGGGCAGGAAGAAAAGAAACAGTAGCAAATGATCAACCATTAGAATCTAATAAATTATACGAAAGAATGACAGAATATTGGAAGCTTGTTGGAATTACATCACCTCAATGGGGTCAAGACCCAGATCCATCTGCCGCAGCAACTAACCAACAAAAAGATAACTTTACATAGAATGTATTACCCACCGTCACAAATAGTAACAAATCAATATTCATCAGGAGGTGAATTTCAACTTAATGGGCAAAACTATCAAGGAGATTACTGGTATACTTCTGATGGAAAATTCTTTACTGGTAAAAGTCCTCAAGATAATCCAACTGTTGCCTTAACCAGAGTATCTTTAGCTAAAGCAACATCCCAAGATCCAAGCAAAGTACAATCTCAGGTAATAAATTCAAAATATAATATAAACCCAACATATTATCAAGCATTATCAAAACCTTATAATCCAGCAGAATTAGATGCAAAGGCTCCTCAACCACCTTTACCAATGTTACCTTTTCCTACAGAAAAAGATTATGAATATGGAGAATTCCAAAGGTATTTTGCTAAGAAAAACAACGAAATAAAATATATTGAAACGGATAAAAAAACATATCAAGGATTAGTTGACGAAAACCCAGGATTACAATGGGATTTATATACTGGAGTAACAATTCCATGGGTATTAGATGGTAAAATGAAAGATACTTTTTTAACAAATAAAAAAATGGTTGAATTAGTAGTAGCAAGAAGTGATTGGTTTGGGTTTACAAGGTATTTTAAAGGAGATTATTTACAATATTTTCAATTCTCTGCTAATGAAGGCTTATTTACTGATGGTACTGAATTTATTTTAAGATCAACAGGAAATAAATACAAAGGCTTTTATCACATACACCCAACAAAAGGACCTATGGAAGGAAAACAACATAAAAAAGCATTTCATGACTTTTTAGATCCTATAACTGAAGAGTTAGAAATAGGCACTTCAAGAAGAGTTAATAGACCACGTGGAGGTTACTAATTAGC
>JAAHTG010001766.1_pt1 | contig 13809 bp, 13 predicted proteins | sample 6116081 | NCBI WGS metagenome assembly JAAHTG01 (sample SAMN13939989, study PRJNA603662) | sponge metagenome | isolation source: marine sponge | host: Mycale hentscheli | place: New Zealand | collected 2005 | reverse complement strand
GTATCATCATCAATATAAGAGCCAATGCTTACACTTCCAGAATCAATACTTGTTGCAGTAATGTCAAATCCACCAACAGTTCCTTTTGTTTTGTTTTGGTATTGTTCAGATAAATCATCTTGATTAATAAGTAAATAAGAGCCATTACCAATATCAGCATATAATGGAGTTGATGAAACACTAATTGTTGTATCTGTTGAGCCTTGATTTGATGTTACTGTTAATGGCAAAATCTCATCATCATTACTATTTATTAAATTAAAAGTATCACCACTTTTAAAAACAGCTGTTCCAATAACTTCAATTGGAACTGAGCTTAATGATTTTTGGTCTTTTAAAGTTATGTAAGTAATATTACCAGTAAATGTTGTTCCAGCTTGAAATTTAATTAAACTTGAGCCTTCACAATCTAAATAAATTGAGTAAATGCCAGAAGATGTAATTGATTGACTTGTTCCACTTGTTCCAGCTTTTACTAATAATGTCCCAGCTGTAACCTCAACTTGAAAATTTACTTGATATGTTAAACCTTGAGTTAATACCGATTGTGTTAATTCACTTGTTGAGCCAGTTGCAGCAAACTTTGCTTTTTTTGCTGTTGTATCTATACTCCAGCCAGTTCCTAACGTCCAACCAACAGCTGTGTTAAAATTACCATTTACAGCAACATCAGAGCCAGTTGCTGGGATAGTATTACTTATATATGCTAATGGACTGTTTTGTGATAACGCTTGGACCATTGGACTTGGGGACATTCCAGCTGGAGCAGTTGAGCCACTTTGTGACCCCCCCATACTTCCCATTCCATTTGATTGAGTTGTTGTTGTTGGAACATTTCTTATGATTTGATAACCCTCATAATCCCATTCATCTAATAAAGTATAAAAAGACCCTCTTCTAAAAAAATATTCTGGGTCAGTTCCATCTCTTGTTTCTCTTAACTTACCAATAGGATTTACATATCTTGGTCTTATTGTCCCACCTTGATCTTGGTTTTTATTTGCATCACCAACAGCTAATCTCATTGATGGTGAAATTAATATTTGTGTTTGTCCACTAAAAAACTCATCAACTAAAATTTCTGTAAATGTTTGAGTTCCAGTTAAAACACCTCGTCCCCATTCACCACTTGCAGCAGTGTTTTCATATATTGTTCCATTAAATACTTGCAAACTACTTGGAGCAAACTCAACAGAATCCCCCCACAATAATGTTCCAAAATTATATTGTTCAGAATTTTCTTGTGCTTGAGTATTTGTGTTTATAGTGTTAAAAGTTTCACCAAAAGAAACACTTGTAGTATTGCTTAGAGTTTGTAGTAATCCAAGAAAAGGTGATGTTGTTGCAAATCTAATGTCTGGATTTAATGTCCCAGCATTAAAACCAGCTGGATTCATTACTGTGCTTATATTTATTTGTCCTTGAGCATCTTGTAAAGTATTGGACCAACTAACAGTTCCAGACATATTACCACTTCCTGGTGGAACTTGTATCGCAGTGCCAGGATTTCTCATTTTTGCCTGCATTGACGATGGACTAAAATTGATATAAAATGAGCCAGGATTTGAACTGCTATTTCCATAATCTTCAATATCAAAAAAGAAGCTCCATGCTCCAGACATTGATATTGGATTACCATTTTCATCTTCAAATGGAATTTGTTGCTCAAATCCAATGTGACCATAAACATCAGCCAATTTAGAACTTATAATATATCTTGGAGACCTATTACCTAAAGGAGACCAGTTTGCAGAATCAACCCAAAAATACCGACCACCTCCAGAGCTTAAATATTGCAAATAATAAGTTGTTGTTCCATCACTTGCATAAAAATTAAATTTAACAGAACACCACCAACCATTAGTGTGACCATTTGGAAAGTTTGGAGCATTTGATAAATCCCAAGACCAATTTAAAGGAATAGATAAATATAAAAAATCAGCTGCTGATGGACTGTTTATTGTGCCTTGCCAAACTTCTTGTGTTGTTGCAGTTCCTCCAAAAGGAAAACCACCAAAGTAATTTTTAGATGAAAAACTAAGAAAATCAGCATTTACTTGTTTTATAATAGGTAAGTAATCATATTTTGTGCCAGTAAGTTTACTAATTTTTGCGTTTTCAATTGTTTGCTCATATCTTGAATAATATGTATCACCTAAATGATTTTGGCTGCCTTGAAAAGAGCCAGTGTTAGAATATAATCTTGAATTGTTATTAACTGGAGAGGAAATTGTGCCACTTTCATTTGTAATATATTCTGGTATTTGAACAATCCAAAACTCATGTTTCCAATAAGTTATTCTTGCTCCCCAATGTCTTAATAGTTCTTTTAAAACATTATAACAATTATCTGGATAAAAAACACCTTGATCATCTTGTCGGTGAAACATAGATACTGCACATTTTGTTTTATGTAATGGGTCAGAACTTTGTCCAGTTGCATCCATTTCACCATTATACCAATTGACTGATGTTGTAAATCCATAATTAAATGTTGAGCCTTGATTAGTTAATGCAGCACCACTTTTTGCAAGAATTTCTTTAATCCAAAAAATATAAGTACCTGGTCCAAAATACATGTTTTCTTGTGCATAATTACCTTGCACTCTTTCCTCAAATGGTGGAGTTCCACCAGCAACATCTAAATCAACAAAATCAATGTCTTTTAATAAAGATAAACCATCAACAAATTTTAATGTTTGAGTATAAGGGAAAAACTGGTCTACTCCAGAGCCAATATCCATAACTAAAAAGCCAGACCATAATGGAGCAACTGTATGATAAGAAGATGAATCAGCTCTATAAATATGAATATAAACTTGCTTTTCTTGATATGTTGTTCTTAATGTATCAATAAACGCTGAATCAACAGTATCTTCTACAAGATAAGGGATTTTACATGATGAACTTAAAATAGGTGAAAATCTATCCTCTTGCTCAGTCTCATATTCAATAACTGGTCCTCCAGCACCCATTACAAGTTCTGTATTTCCACCAGTATGTCCTTCAAGCCAGATTTCTAAATAGTAATCTAAATTGTTATTACTCTTATATGATGAATAATACTTTTTTCCAAATGCCATAAATTATACAGTTCTTAAACGATTAATCCCACCTCTTTGATTACTTATAAATATGTCGTTACCACTTATTCTACCATACACCTCAACTTGTTGCACACCGCCACTTCCATTTATCATTCCTTTTAATTTATCTAATGGAGCAACCACTTCTGGATTTGATGCTGTTGTTCCAGCTCCCTCACCAACTAAAGCCATTGTTGGACCAGTAACCAAACCACCAGTTGCTAACCCTAAAATTGATGTTTTTGCTTTTGAAAATGCATCACCTAATGAAAAGCCTTTACCACCTAACAAAAAGTTTATTGCTGTCATTACAGCTAATTGTATCATAAGTTGTTTTAATGCCTTTTTCATATTTTCTATAAAAGAACTAAAAAACCCTTCTTGACTATTTGCAGCTCTCATCATAGAGTTAAACATAATATCTCCAAACAATTCTGTTGATGCATTATATTCTTTTTGTGCTTGTGACAATTGTCTTAATGGCGCCTCTACATTTTTTAATTGATCTGGTATTTTCGCAAGTTCTTCGTTTAGTTTTTGAGCTGGCAATGAATCCATTGCAGAAATAAATGTTGCATCTGTTCTTGCTTTTTTACCTTTCGGAGTTGTTTTTGCTTTTGGAGTTGTTTTTACAAAAGGAACGTCTCCTTTCATCATTCTGTCTAAAATAGAGCCGGGATCAGCTTTTTCATGCATTGCAGAAAAATCAAGAGCTTTTGCCTCTTCACTTACTCCAAATATTGCAGTTTTTAATTCTGTAAATTTCTTTTTTAAATTATTTATAAAACCATCACCCTCATCCATTTTTATATATAAGGCTGCTAAGGCTGCAACAATTCCAACTGGTCCCATTATTACAGCATATAATCTTGGAATAAATATTATTAGTTTTTGCACAACACTTAAAAATGCAGCAGCAGCTTTAAACAATGGACCAAATGCAGCAGTAACTAAAGCAATGTTTATGGCTAATTTTTTATTTTCATCACTCATGCTGCCAATTTTTGTAACAACACCAGTTAAAACTTTAATCAAATCACTTGCTAATGGTAATAATTCTTTTCCAAATTGCTCTCCTAATTCTTTAACACTTTCTTGTAAATTTCTTGTGCTGTTAGCAACACCATCACTTGTTCTTGCATAATCACCTAAAGCATTTTGAGATTTAGAAATAACAAAATTATATCTCAGCTGAACTTTTTCAGCTTGAGTCATTTGTTTTATAGTTTTAGTAATGCCTTGTTCTAATGCAAATTGTTTAAGATTTGCTTCTGTCATTACAATACCTAATTTTTTTAGAGATTCAGTTTCTCCAGTAAATATACTTGCTAAAGCTGTTTGTGCTATATCAAGCCTTATGTTTTTAAATGATGATAAATCTCCAGCTAAACCAACTAAAGATGTACTCATTCCAGAGGCTTGTTGTTGAGTTAAACCCATAGATGTCCCCATGTCACCAAATAAAGATGCCATTTCTAATGCTGATCCTTCTGCAATACCAAAACTTTTTAATGTTGTTTTTGCAAATGCTTGAACTTCTTTAGAAGATTCTCCAAAACTTACATTAACTTTGTTTAAGGATTCCTCAAAATCAGATGCTAATTTAACAGCTCCAGCTCCTAAAGCAACAATTGGCAAAGTAAGATTTGTTGTCAGCTGATTACCAATTCTATTGGCATCTCTACTCCAACGACCTAATTTTTTCTGAGCATTTTTCATTGACTTGTCAAAGCCTTTAAAATCAGCTCCAAACATTACAGTCAATTTACCAACTAAACCTAATCCCATTTATTTGTTGTTTTTATATTCTGACATTTTTTTAACATATTCTGCTCTTGCTTTTAGTTTTTCGTAATCTATTTTTTTACTTTTTTCATCCCACTGGAACTCTATTAAATCAGTTGGCTTTAACCTTTTGCCTTTTGACATTTGTATATTTAACAACAAAGTTGTTTGCCATCTTGTTCTTTCCCAATTTCCTCTTTCCCTTATATTCTCAAGCTCATAAAAGCCATCTAACTTATTCCAAAAATGCTTAGGCAAGTAATCATAAAACTCATTTACTCCCATGCCTAACTGTCCAAAAGCAATTTTTTCTAATTCTCGCCAAGAGAGTTTATTTTTTACTTCTTGGCTTTCTGCTTTTTTTCATTATTGCCTCCCATTTGTTCAGCCAATATTTCCATTGCTTTTCCTATGCAATCAAAGTCATTATCTATCAAATCAGCTAAATCATCAATAGTCAATTTAAATTCTTGCTTTGCAGCCCTATGTCCATCTTCAATTCCACAATATATTAAATTTAATGCACCATCTAATGTCATGTTAACACCAAGTTGATCTAAATCTTGTAAAGACGTATTAGTTTTAGATGAATATTTTCTTAATGCGTTAAATCCAAATTTTATTGGTAATTTTTTATTATTTATTTCTATAAAAGTATAATTCATTTTTTTTGTTTAGTTTAGTAAGGATTAGAGCAATGGTACTAAACAAAAGCACCAAAGCTCCTCTCCTAAATTATTAAGTTGATACAACTTGTGTTAAATCACCATCACCCTCTAATGTTAAAGAATAAGTTGCTGTATCTTCCGTTCCTCCAGTTAAAGTTAAAGATGTTAAATAAACATCACCAGAATAACTCACATCACTTGTTGAGCCACTTGTTGCTCCTCCAAATCTTACTACAAATGATTGTCTCAAATTGTTAGTTGTTACTGGAGTACCTAATGAAGCAATTGTAAAAGTTGCGTCATTGTTACCACCAACAATTGTAATTGTATCATTTAGAGTATAACCACTTCCAGCCGTTCTTATTGCTACTGTCTGAACTTCTCCACCAGCGATTGTAATATCTACTTTTAAACCAAAACCAGTTCCTCCAGTAGTTGATAAAAAAGTTGTTGGTGACGCTGGATAACCAGAACCAGCATCAACAATTGCGCTTAAAGTTGCTGGAATACCCCCCACTGTTGTCGTTAAACCTATGTGTTGCACCATATCATCAGCTCCAGTTGCTAATGCTTTACCAGTTGAGCCAGTCCATGCATAAGCTCCATCAACATCAATTGACCAATCTCTAATAGATTCTGAAATTTCTTTAAAGCCTTCAGATTCCTTGTTAGTTATGTCTCTCGCAGTATGATTAATGTTTAAAGTACAGTTTTGAGCAAAAGCAACAAGATATTGAAACAATCCGGGAGTAGTTGTTGCCGAGCTGTAAACTTTTAAATCAGTTCCATTTAAAATTGCCATAATTTATTGTACTGTCTGAGTTAATGCAGCTGTTCCCTCAATTGAGATTGAATAAGTTGCTGTATCTTCCGTTCCACCAGTCAAACTTACAGATGTGATAAATCCACTTCCAGTGTAACTAACATCATTTGCTGACGCTGTATCACCAAAAATAAAATCAACTTTTGCTCTTGTTATTATATTAGCTAATACTAAATCATCAACACCATTTGTTAATGCCGCTCCAGCTGCATTTGTCCAAGCATAAGCACCGTCAATGTCTATTGAAAAATCTCTTAATCCTTCAAGTATTTCTTTAAAACCTGCACTCTCTTTGTTTGTTATTTCTCTTGGTGATTGATTTATGTTTAACGTACAGTTCTGAGCAAAGGCAACAAGATTTGTTGTTCCAGAGCTATAAACTTTTATTTCAGTTCCATTTAAAATTGCCATTTTTTTTCTTTTTTTATATTAATTAATTATTTTTTTTAGCATTTTTTACTTTGCTTTTTTTTTCTTTTTTTTCTTTTATGTAACCATTGTCTAATAAATAAGCAATAGTTTCTTCATTTTTTATTTCTAATATGCTTCCAGTTTCATTTACTTGTCCAGCATACCTCCAATTTTTTTCTAATTTTATTCTCATATTATTTTCTTTTAACTTGTCGGATTAATTTGTCTAATTTCAAAATCTAAAGCCTTTCTATAAATCCCAGCATCACCACTTGTATCATCAAAAATATCATTATAGCTTTGAAATTGACTTGATTGTATTTGTTCACCTTCATATGTTCCCTCATGAATTCTATCCATTGCAACCCTAATCTTCTGGGCTAAATCAGATGCTTGTGAATATGTTTCACTATAACAAGAAATCATTACATCATTTGTATCTAATGTTGATGCTCCATCTTTTGTATCATTTGGCTGAACTCCATTTACATCATAAATAATAAAAGGAAATTCAGTTGTTTGTGGAGCAACATTTGGAAAAATTCTTGTTTCTACCAATGCCAAAACATCAGAATCATTTGACAAAATATTATATATCGCTTTTCCTATTTCCATTTTTTAATTATATCCGAATGTTCCTAATTTCCTTAGTTTTTTTACTTCTTTAAACATTACTGATCTTGCATCTGTAAGCATATTTGTCATTAATTTAGTTTTTGTTTCATTGTAAGCTGGTTTTATAAAAGGTTTTGCTGGTCCCCATTTATATGTTGGACTTTGTGCATTTCTACCCAATTCAATCCATGCTCCATAAAAACCACTTTTTTCATTTGCAAAAGCTCCTTTTGCTCTCAAACCAACGTAACCTCCACCAAATTGCCTACTTTTTCTTGTAGTAATAAAACCAACTGATTTTTCTAATATTGTTGATCCAATAGTTCCTTTTTTAAAAGGCATCCCAGATATTTTTTGTTTAATTTTATCTTGTAATGGTTTTGAGTTTGTTCTAAATATTTTTACTAAATTTTTTGGATTGTTTAATTGTGCTGGAAATCTATTCATGAAATCTTGCAATTCTTTCATTCCTAAAACATTAACACCAACTCTTGATTGTGTGCCAGTTGTGTTAGCTAATTTAGCAACTGTCGTGCCTCCTTTATTTCCAAATGTAATTGCCATTAATCTTTATTTTCACAAATTATTTCTAAAAATGCTTCTCTTCCTTCTATTTGATTTATAACTTTTGGAAAGTAATATTTACTATCATATGTTAATCTTGATTGTAAAGATAAATTACTCATGTCTAAATTTCTAATATATACATGAAGTTTTGTCATTCCCGTTATTTTATCTGATTCATCCAATTTTTCTGTTCCTCCTTTCCATTCTATTGCAGCCCAAACTGTACGAAAAGCAGAATAGCTTCTTGTCAATTCACCATAGCTATTAGCAGATGTGCTTACAGTTTCAATTAAAACTCTTCTATCAAGTTCTCCTATTGTCATCCTACTATCTGAACTTTATATGTATCTAATAACCATTTTACATTCATTGGTAATTCAGTTGCGATTCTACCTATTACAACACTATTTCTGTTTTGATAAAAATTTCCTATTGTCAAAAGAATAGCTTGTTTAATTATCTCTGGCACATCACTTGCAGCACTTCCATAACCAACTGTATATCTTGCAACAACAGCATCATTTCTTTTTGTTATTGTTGGAAAACTTTGACCATCATTTAATTGTATTTGTGATGGCTCATATTGTAACTGAGTATCATATATTGTTGCACTTAGTGTTTGTAATGAATTATCATTATCATAATATTTAACATAAGCAACAGCACTTACTTTGCTTTTAAATAAAGTTTGTAGCTGTTCAAAATCACTACAAGTTTGATCAACTACAGTATCAATAAAAAATCTATTTGTGTACTCTTCACTTAATTGTGTTGCAGCTTTTATAATAGATGTAATATAAGTATCATCAGCAGTTGTATCAACTTTTAAATGAGATTTAGCCTCAGTTAAAGAAACTGGATAAGTAGAAGCTGGAGTTCTAACTTGATATGTTTTCATATTATTTAGTTATAAAAAAAGGGATGATGGTAATTCCACCACCCCTTTTTAAAAATTAATTATTAATTACTATGCTTCCAAGTTTTTGTGGAATGTAGATGATTGAACAGCACCAGCATCAACAAGAGATGTTAATACATAACGAGGCTCACCAGTTCCAGCTCCAGAGTAAATGTCATAAATCACATCTAAACCACCAAACTGTGCGATGTGTACTTTAGAGAAATCTCCAAATAAAGCAGCAGTTTTTGAAGCAGTTCCACCAGAGTTTAAGTTAGATGTAATAAATGAGAAATATCCATTTAATCTCTTATCAGCATTATCATATAAAGCAGAAACAGAAGCAACTTGAGCTAAAGATTTAACATCAGCATAAGCAGCTGGATTTAAAATATAAGCCATTCTTGATCCTTCTAAATTAACATCAGCAGCTAATGTGTCAGTTTCCATTTTCTCAACGTTAGCAACAGAAATAACAGATGTTGCAGAAGATGTAGCATCTAAAAATAAAGAATTTGGAGCATTAGTTACATCAGCATTTCCTAAGAATGCAGATTCCATTGTAGCAGCAACTGATTGTGCCATGTTTCTTCTTAATGCAGCTTCAATAGATGCATTTTGAGTTACAGCCTCAGCTGATACGTTAACAATAGAGATACATTTTTTTGGACTTAAAGTTAATGATGTCGCAGTTCCATTTGCATCTGGAGCAGTTCCACCAGTTTCAGCAACGAATCCAGAATTAATTGATGAAAATACTGGGAATTTCATGTTGTTAACTCCAGAATAAAAATTAGCTCCAGCAGATGCCATTACTAAGTTTGCTTCTAATTGGTCAGTCCATGCCATTACTTGAGTTGCATTACCAGCAGCAGTTCCGACAGCAGCTCTTGTTAATATGCTTGAAGGTATACCAATTCCCTTGTAAGATTGTCCAGTATATCTTGACTCATTTCTTGCTTCTTGGTCCATTTCTTTTACAAGCCCCTCGATTCTACCAGTTGCAGCTTGTGATAAAGCATCTTGAAAAGAATAATCTCTTATTTCTTTTTCTTCTTTTGTGCTTGTAACTCCAGAAATAACAGCAGCATTTCTTTTTATTGTTTCCATTTTTTCAGCTCTTTCTATTTTAGCATCTAAATTGTCAACTTCTGTTAACAATCCATCTACTTGATTATTTTCTTCAGAAGATAAATCTCTTTCCTCAGTTGTAGCAACATCTTTAATGCTTTCCAACTGAGAAATAATATCAGATCTTTCCTCTTTTAATACGATTGATGTTTTCATTTTTTAATTATTTTAATTTATTTTCTCTTTTTTAATTCAATATTTAATGAGATAAGAGAGCCTCTCACTAAATTGTTTTCTTTTTCTTCAATTATTTCTTCTTTAGTTTCGTCAACTAAACTTTCTTGATATTCTTTTAAGCCTCTTTTAGCAACTACTAAATCACTTTCAGCCATGTTGTAAGCTGGATAAGTTACTGGAGAAACATCATAAAGCCTATCTATTTTTTTTATTGTTCTAATGTTGTTCCCTTCATCATCAGTTGACCATTCATCTTCTGCAACAGTAAAAGCAAAAGAGCTTTGTGTAATATCTCCTCGCTTCATTGAGATAGCTAAATCTTTACCATAAGATGTTTCTGGCATTTCAAATTCATACTTTAATCCCCTTTCATCAGCTGACAACTTTAATGTTCCAGATGTACTTCTTGCAAGAATAAGATTTGGATCATGATTTATTAAACTACGAACATCAGAAGAATTAATTAAATCTTCATTAAATACCCCTCTTTCTACAAACTCATAGAATCCACCAAGATTATTTGATCTTGAATCATAAACACTTGCATAGCCAACAACAACATCTTTTCCATCATCTGTTGAATCAACTCTTGTTTCTACGTTAAAAATTCTTTTTTCCATATTATTATTATTTATATTTCTTACTCCTTTTTCTTCCTCTTCAATTATTTCTTTTCTTTTTCTTTCACTCCATTTTACAGCTGGATTCCCACCCCACAAAGCCCAAGCTATTCTACCAGCACTTGGAAAACCATCCTCATCTGGAGTAAATCCTTCGCCTTGTTTATCTACTTCATGCCTTTTTAAATAGCTAAACATTCTTGTTACTCTATCTGGAGTTAATGAATTATCAATTATCATATTGGCAGTTTTTAATCCCACCTCTGTTCCTCCTCTTCCAAATTCAGCCCTCCATTCTTTTCCTTTCTTTGCCTCAGCAACCATTCCTTCTGTTGGAGTTAAATCTATATCAGACAATGCTCTATAATTACTATTGTCATCATCAGCTTGTTTTTTAGAATCATATTTACAAGCTCCAGTTTCACCCCATTTCCATTTGCCATTAGCACATTTAAGAGATGGCATCCTCTCCCACTTTATCTATTGTTGTCATATTCATTTGCATAAAATGTTTATCACCACCATCAATAGAATTTAAATTTTCTTTTTGTCTTACTTCATTTATAGACATATAGCCATTTGTAATAGCTGTTTTATATGCCTCAGTTCTTGATTTTACATCACCTCTCAACAATCCATTTACATTAAACTCAACAAATGTTTTTCCAAGTTCATTTGTTCTAAACAATTTTAAATTCATCTCTTGTTCAATTCTTGTAATGTAAGGCATTAATGTATATGTAACAAACTCTTGTGATTGCATTTCAATATTATTAAAACTTGATTTGCTTAAATCTTTTAACATATGTGGAGGACAATTAAAGATACGAGCCACCTCCTCAATACTGAATTGTCTTGACCTCAAAAACTGAGCTTGTTCTGGACTAATAGAAATTGGCTTAAATGTTAATCCTTCCTCCAAAACAATTGTAGAATTACTATTTTTTAACTTACCATAGTTATTATTAAAACTTGTTTTTAGTCTTTGCAATGCTGTATCACTTAAAGCTCTATCAGTTTGTAAAATAGAACTTGGCTTTGCTCCATTAGAAAAGAATGTTGAGCCAAACTCTTCTAAACTAACACCCCAGTTTAATGCCTTTGCACATTGGTCAATTGGACTTAATCCAGTTACACCATCATCAGTAATTGTTTTAAAATGTAAAACATCGGATGAATCTAAAACACTTCCACCATCTACTTGATAAAACAACTCATTATTATTTACAACTACAGTTACACTGCTTGGATCTAAACATATTAATTGAACTGGTGTGCCAGAATTATTTCTAACTATTTGCACATAACTATTTCCTTCCGTACAAATACTTAACATTATAAACTCAAAAAATGTTATTTTATTTTGATAATAATTTGGTTTAAATTTTACAAGATTATAAATTGGACTTTTAGAATCCTCAACCTTATCGCCATTAGCTTGTTTAGAATAAACAGAAACTGGTAATGATGAAACAGATTCAGCAAGTAATCTTATTGCACACCAAACAGCTGTTAAAGTTAAAGCCTTATCAGTATCAAAAACATTTGCATCTGGAAAAATTGTGTTAAGAGATAAATCTCTTTTTTGAGTTTTAGGAGGAATGAATACGTTTGTTATTCTTTCGAGTAAAGTCAATGTGAAATTTTTATTTTCACAATAATACGATTATAAAAAGTTATAAAAAAACAATGTGTGTGTTATTTATTAACATAATTATAAAACTATAACTTCTCTTGTATCATAAACACTATCACCACTTTCTGTTGTAAGATGACATCCTAAAGCCATGACTAAACTAACAACTGGATCAACTTTTTCTTTAGATTTATTTTTAGAAATCTTAATGTTTCCAGCTGGATCTTCTTGCAATGATACATTACTCATGCACCAATTCATGCATGGATTATTATTATGTATAATATTTTTAGAAAGTATTTCAGCCTCTAATGTTTTTGTTGGCATTGACATTGAAACAAATCCTTGCCCAAATGGATCCATGTTAGCTCCATCATTTTGCAAATCAATTACTAATTGTGATGCATTCCATCTATCATAACAAATGCTTTGAATCCTATATTTTTTTGATAACTCATTTATCTTAGATTTTATAAAACTATAATCTGCAACATCACCACTTGTTGCATAAATATGTTTATCTCTTAGCCATGAAACATAATCAACACCATCTCTTTCACTTCTTTTCTTTGCATTTTCTTCTGGAATAAATATATAAGGAATAAAAACAAACTTGCCATCTACATTAAACAGTAATACAAATGATGTTAAATCTCTGGTAGATGCTAAATCTAAACCACCCCAACATTCTTTGCCTTCCAATATTGAGTAATCAAAATCTTGATGACAAGCATCCCACTCACCAGATGTTAGCCATGCACTATGTGAATCTGTCCATTGATTAAGCATTAACCTTCTAAATGTGTTTTGATATGATGGAACATCAACAGCTCTTTGGCTTTCTCTTTCCATATATTCTTTTCTTAAACTAACACCATAATTTGGATTTGCTTTTTTCCAAGTAGATTCCAAAGTAATATCATCATCATTTTCAGCTTCATATATTACAGTATAAAATGAATCATCTTTTATAGTTCCTTCATTTACTTTTTTAGCATAAGAATATATTTCATAACAAATAGATTGCTTATCATAACCAGCTGTTGTAATTGCAATTGTCAATGGCTGCCTTCTTGATCCAGTTGATGTTGTTAATGTATCCCACAAATCTCTATTTGGCTGTGTGTGTAATTCATCAAAGATTATACAATTAGCATTAAATCCATGCTTGGTTTTAGAATCAGAACTAATTGCTTGATAGTAATTTCCTTTTGATTCATTAACAATAGAATTTCTAAACACCTTACCTCTTTCAGATAATTCTGGACTTTGCAAAATCATTCCTTTAGCTATCTCAAAAACTATTCCAGCTTGTTGTCTATCACCAGCAGCACTATAAACTTCACTCCCTCTTTCCTCATCAGCAAATAACATATACAAACCAATGGCAGC
>JAAHTG010001761.1_pt1 | contig 13838 bp, 24 predicted proteins | sample 6116081 | NCBI WGS metagenome assembly JAAHTG01 (sample SAMN13939989, study PRJNA603662) | sponge metagenome | isolation source: marine sponge | host: Mycale hentscheli | place: New Zealand | collected 2005 | reverse complement strand
AAATCCAACTTGGGATTTCTATACCATAACGGATTTAGAACAACGCGACCACAGGAAATGCAGTAGTGAATATTTCTTTGAACCTTTGATTCACGACGATGATAGGTTAGAAGGATTAAGCTCCAAACGCAAAGCAAGTTTTTACAAAGCGAAAGCGTTGTCCTTGCTTGAAAATCTGACAGGTATTGATTACGACATTGTGCTTACTATTGATAGCAACGTTGAAATCAATGGGGATTTGGACAAACTTGTTGACGAACATCACGGGAACGCGGATATTTCGATGCCTGTTCATCCCGATTGCGAAAGCTATTTACAAGAGGTGGAAAAGATTCGACAGATTCGTGCCGAATGCGGTAAAGAAATCGAAACTGATGAGGATATGGAAGCAACTATTGATGAGATGATGCGAAAGGGATTCAAATTCGACAATGGCTATCACGAATCCACGATGACCATAAGGTCAAACTCAAAGCGGACAAAAGCATTTGAAAAGGCGTGGGCGAAGAATTATTTGGAACTTGCCACCAAGCGCGACCAACCATCTTTGTCGTTGACTCGATTTGAGAAAAAAACTACGCACTTCCACACCATTAAGCATCCGCTGAATCACACGTGGACAAATCCTTTCCTCAGACATCCCCACATCTACAATGCGTAAGGCAGTCATCACATACAACTACGGCAATTACGACCAAACTGAACCCATCTTTTGGAAAACGGATGGTTGGGATTATCTCTTCTTTTCTGATGTCAAAATGGACAAAGTTCCTGAGGGTTGGAAACTCATTCTACTTCCTGAGGATTACTTCCACAGCGAAGACCCAAAGAGGAGAGCAAACCAACTAAAATACTCCCCATTTCAGACGTGTAAAGACAATTTGGATGAGGAATATGATATGGTTATTGTCATTGATGCTAATATGTCCATCAATGGCGATTTAAACGACTTTGTAGATACATATTGTATGAGTTCAGTGGATGGCGTTTTCTTGATTCATCCTTCCATTGACAATGCCTATGAGGACATTGATTTGTGTGCTGAACTTGAAAAGGATGAGCACGATATTTTGTTGAAGACATATGAGCATTTCAAAAAGGAAGGCTATCCCGCAGACAACAAATATTTCCAAACGGGAGTAAGCATACGTCGCAATACCTCAGCGTGGAGAATAATAGAATATTGGTTCTATAAGGAATATGAGAAATTCAGCAAACGCGACCAACCAATGATGAATTTCTTACGATGGAAATATGATGTTCTTGACCTCAATTTGATTGATGTTACACATATCCACGAATACCTTAAATACGAAACGCATCATTTTGAAAAAGAATGAGTTGGAAGCCACCAAAAATTTTAATCGGTGCTCCTACTGCTGATGTAAAAAATTATTGTGCGGAAGAGTGGGTAGACAATGTGAAATCCTTCCTTTACCCTGCTGACCTTGACATTTTTTTGGCCGACAACAGCGATGACCCAAAAAATGTCGATTATCTGCGAGGCTTGGGCGTTGATGCGGAGAGGGTAAAGTTCACAGATGACGAAACGATTATCAGTCGTATTACAAAAAGTCACAACCTTGTTCGTCAAAGGGCACTTGATGGAGGGTATGACTTTTTATTGCACCTTGAAACGGATATTTTTCCGCCAAGCGATGTCCTTTTGAACTTGCTTGCTCATCGCAAACAGGTAATAGGAATAAGCTATGATATTTTTGATTGGCAGGATAGAGAACCTGTAATGCTTCAACTTGAAGAGGATTATGACGGAGAAAGTAGCGGAGCTATCATACGAGGCAGGTTTAATCACCAAGCCTATGACGGCTCTTTACAGCAAGCGTGGGCAAATGGTATAGGATGTACACTCATCCATCGAAGCATTCTCGAACAAATTGAATTTCGATACGACAAAAAGCGCGATGGATTTTGCGATTCGTGGTTTGCTTGGGATTTGAAATCGAAGGGAATACCAATGTATGTCGATACGTCGATGTACGCATATCATAAAAATAAAGATTGGCGAAACTTCGGAGATGATTTTGTCGCCAACGTACACAGATAAAAATGGCAAATACAAAAGAACTTTTGATGCGTGAGCTGTCGGAAGACAAAGAAACGCGACTCCAAAAATTTGCAGTTTTTCAGAACAGAATCTTTCGCAAAGAAGGATATGTCGATGCTTTGGAAAATCTTATGAAGCTCAGTAAGGAAAAGGCACTATCGCAGGAATGCGACGAGCTTGAAAGAGCTGAGATGTGGGTTCGTGTTTTTGAAATTGAAGACAAGCTCAAAGCTCAGAAACAAATCCTAAGTCAACATATTAGGTATCTCAACGAACTTAAAAAATTAAGCGATGAGCAGGATATGTAAGTTGGGTGTAGCGGTAGGCAAGAAAGGTATCGGAAAGACCTACCAAACGACGCAGATGATGAAAGATTACGTTCGGGGGGGGAATGGCATTAAACCTCGACGTGTTCTCATTCTTGATGTAAACGATGAGTTTGAAGAGTTCCGTGCGATGCGTGTAAAGGATATTGAGCTTTTCAGCATCCACCCCAAAATCGAAATAAGGCGCATACGGCCCTTCAAAGACGATGGGGGAAGGATGACCCTTAGGGACATTGCAGACACGCTTTATATCATTCTTGAAAAGTACAGAGGGGGTCTTTTGCTTATCGAGGACATTAACAAATATATCTCAGACCACCTACCGAATGATTTGGTTGGAGCAATTTGCACAAATCGTCACACGAATACGGACATCATAATGCACTTCCAATCCATTGGGAGAATCACATCCAAAATTTGGCAGAATCTGAATTGGATTCGATTCCACAAAAACAGCGATTCGGTTGAGCGACACAAGAACAAATTTCCTGACAAAATTGATTTGTTCGCTATTGTCGAGAGTATGGTCAACAAACGATACTACGATGGTGATACTCGATTCTATTTATATGTGGATGTCGATGAGGAAAAGATTTACGGCAACTATGACGAAGAGCTGTTCAATTACGCAGTCGATGAGTATTGCAGTATGAACCATCGTCAAGTGGTCAAACCATATATCAATAAGAGGAACGAAAAGGGAAAAAAGGTGTACACCCCCGAACAAGCGATTAGGGCCGCGAAGGAACTTTACAAAAAGAATTACTTCCGATAATTCACAATATTTCACCTTGTGAAGTGGGGGAAATGAAAAAGCTGAAATTACTGACTTGCCACAATAAAAAATAATTCTAATTAGCACGTATATTTGCAACGAAAATCTTTGGATAGATGGACAAAAAAGAAATAAGTAAGGTGGCGTTAACCATTGTGTTTACGGCACTTGGCGTGGCTGGAGGTTTATTCCTCTATGACCGCGTAATTAAAGGTGATAAGTAAGGTAGCAAAATAAGCTCCCCTTCGTTGGTACGAAGACAGAGAGCTTGCTATTGAATGGACTCACAACCAATTTTTTAGTTTTCACATTAATCAAAAGAAAAACATCAATTATGGATTACAATAAGTATTTCGCCCAAGCTGAGGAGGAAGCCAACGAGAGCTACCTCAACTATGGCGGTTATCCATCTACTGATGCTGACTTTGACGACTATGTGGAGGCCGCAGGTGGTTCACAAATGTTGAACCAAACAGGTGCAATGGGAGCAGGTGGCGCACCCACCTCTCAGCCCTACATCATTACCATTTCAAATTCGACTACAAACGCTGTTACCTCGAATGTTGTCGGTAAGGCTTTCGCCAACATTACGGCTACCAATAATGGCCGTAACTCAGGTGTAACTTACACGATGGGCATTTCAGGAACAACCTATGTCGAATTTTTGTACCAACAGCTCAACAAGCCATTTATCGTAGGTTTGACCTACGTTGATGCTTCTTCACAAGCTCAGGCTTTGAAGACGTTGCAGTTGAAAGTACGTGACACTAATGGTAATGTTCAGGAAAGAACCATTGTCCCCACCGTTGACCCATACCAACAGCAAAACGACATTTTGGCTATTCGCCAATCTTGGCGTTGGGACGGCTTTACGTCTATCGCTGTTGACTTGAATGCGTCAGCTTCTGCGACCTTCTACTTCTACCCATCAGAAAACGTCAACCTTACTCGTGGACTCGCAGGGCAGTCCGTGGCTCGTGGCTACGGCAACCCTAACGTGGTTCGTCAAGATAAGGTCGTTCTCGGTGAAGGTGTCGCTCAGGCTCTGCAACAGGGATAATAACCTTAGTTTTAAGCGTGGAGAAGGTGGCGGAAAATATTTCGCCACCTTTTATTATTTTTATAGAAAATTTTTAGCAAATGAATCTTTACTCTTATATCGCCTCTATGAATCCCCGCAAGTCAAATGTGCTTTTGCGTGATAATGGATTTGGAGAGGGTAAGACGACGAGCGAAATTGAGGCTCGATTGAAGCAATACGTAAGAGAAGATAAGGAAGAGGCATTGCGTCAGATGGCACGTATTCACCCCGACAAGGAATTACTTGTGGGCGATGGCGTGAATCGTGAGTTGTTGAATTATACGGGTAGAGAAACCCACAGAAATTATATGGGTGAGCAATTTTTGCAGAACCTTGACACAACCACATATTACGGCCCTCAATCGGCTCAAAATCCATACAGACCTATTGCCCCCGATTTCTTCAATAATGCCATTGGTGTTAGTCAAGAACAATTCCCTCAGAATAAATCCAATGCCCCATCAAAGGATGAGATAAAAGAAGTGATTCAAGAGGAATTGGCTAAGGCAGTAAATGGCTCGAATGGTTCTAACGGAGTTGCAGAAGGAGCGCCCAAGCCTGCACAGCCAACGCAGGCAGGTACTATGAATTTGAACTTATCACAGCAGGACATTTTTCTTTTGTTAGGTTTTGCCTTCATCGGTTACTTAATTACGAAAAAAGGATGAAAAATAAAAGACAAGCCGCTAAGGTTTTAGCTCAAACCATTGACGAGCGCACCACCGAAGTGCGCGATGCTTTGTTTGACGCAGGAGTACGAATTACTCCAAATGCAGACAAAAGTGATTTGGTCGCGGGAGTCCTGCAAAATCTTGGAACAAATCGTCGCTTGCAAAAGCAAATTGGTGCTCTTGCCTTAGAGGTAAGTCCTCAATCCTTTCCGCAAGTTCCTCGCAAGCGCGGGCGTAGAGCAACCAAAAACGTGGCAGGCTTTTATGGTCAAGATGGACAAAGTGGTCAGGTTGGTCAACAAGCCATTGAAACGGGAGGTCAGATAGCAGGAATTTTGCTTGCCAATTTTCTTGCAAATAAGCAATCACAAAAGCAAGCTGAACTCGACGCTCAAACAGCCGAAACGCAACAACGCTTGCTGATGGCAAACCAAGAGCTTGTAGAAGCTAATTTGGCTTTGGAGCAAACAAAACTCGCTCAGGCATCGGTGATGACTCCTACGAATCAGATTTTGATTGGCATTTTGCTGATTGGCGCTTTGGGTGCAGGCTTTTACTTTATGCAACAAAACAAGGCGCAGGGAGTAAGTGCTCCTAAGGTCGGTAAATGAGGCAATGAGCGAGGTTGAAGACGTTGACTTCGAGGAGGTCACAGAAGTTGACGAGGTAGCGGAAGAGTATGACAAGCTACCAACCGAAGCAAAGGACAGCATAGCCCGTATTCAGGGCCAAAAAGGTGTTTACAATTCTCGTGAAACCAATACATATTTGCTATTCTCGGCTTTGGGAGGAGGCTACGCTGTTTACAAAAGAAAAAAAGTTCTTTTAGGCGTGGCTTTTGGTTTGGTTTCAGCATATTTTTATCTTGAATTTTTAGATAAACCATCAAAAGAAAACAATACAGATGCTGACAGCGAATCAACTGCATAAGCAAAGTAAAATTGAGATTGAATTTCAGGATTTTTTAGCCAAGATGAAAGAGGGATTTGGCGAAAATTTTATGGATTTAGTCAATGAGGGGAAGGTCAAACTTCAAGAGATACAAAAGGCTTTGGGGCTTGAAATAACACCCGAAGAAAATAAAGTAGCTCAGGAGCAACGTCCCGAACCCAAGAAGGTTCAACGGGGTGCTAACCCCAAAGTGAATGTGCGAAAGGTCACAAAATCAGTTTCAGGTTCAGCAACAGGCCCAAAATGCAGTAGCTGTGAAGCAAATAAGAAAAATGCTTCGGGCGACAAGACCAAGAGCAACGCCTTGCGTAATGTTTTGATTTTCGCAAGCCTCGGTGCAGTCGTGTATTGGGCGGTTAAAAACAGAAAATAATGGAGATAGAGGTTTATATCGGAAGTCAACCCACAACGCTAATTATTCCTATTGAAACTGCACAAGAGCACAGAATAGGAATAAGGGTAAAATCTGCGGAGCACCCCAACACGTATTTTGTTGACCGATATAAAACCATCAATGGTGCAGTAGAAATTAAAGTCGGTATGCCGATTGCACCTGAAAAAGTGGTTGTAGAGGTTTACAATCAGCCAATGTCTATGTTGGCTATGAATGGAGGTTTTAGGGTAGGAAACGTCCTCCAAAAACCTCTTGAATCATTCCCTAAATGTATCAACTATTCTAACCCGAAGATTAAGTCGGCAATTCCTTTCTTTTCTCGTTTTAGCGCAATAGCAGGGTATTCGGATGCGGGCGCCAAAGTGTACTATGATAAGACCTTCGAGTATGTCATTGTGTACAAGGACAGCATTCCCGAAGCACCTGAAACGCCCGCACGCATTCACGCAGAGAAAGGCTTTATAGAAGTAAGCGCGGAATACTTCCGTCAGTACACCATTCCAATGAGGATGGCAGTTCTGCTTCACGAGTTTTCTCACTATTGGTTAAATCGTGATATTGACAGCGAAATAGAGGCCGACCTGAATGGACTCGCGCTATATCTCTCTTTGGGCTACCCACGAATTTCTGCATTTAATTCTTTTGTGAGAGTATTTATGAATGCTCCTACCCCACAGAACCACGAAAGAATGGAAATAATTAAAAAATTTATTGCTAATTTTGATTCAGGCAATTTGCCCACATTTGGAGCACCATTGGCGGCACTTACGCCCCAATGTCAAAAAGTGAATTAATGGCATTCAAAACGAACATACGCGACCCCTTTTTACCACCCGAAGATTCGTTTGGAGGTCGTGGTAAGGAAAAAGGACTGAACCACGGAGGTCAGTATGATGTCACGTATATCGTTGACAATTTGAACAAAGGAGCGAGAAAATCAGCACCCTCCGCATCGAGGCGGACTGCGACGAAGCGTCAAGCCCCACAGCGTGGGGAAAGACCTTTTTTGCAAAGTTCACCTCCTGTTGCCTCTCCTCGTCCGACTACCCAAGAAAAGAGCAGAATGCGTAACGTAGTAGGAGTGGACGATGTGAGTGTTGACAATGAAAATTTCGTCAACTTATCGGGAAACACAAAAAAAGATATTGAACGTGGCCTTGCTATCCGTTCGTGCGTCAAAGGCGCAGAAGGGGACAACTGCAATGGCTTCCACGCACAATGGCAAGCGAGTATTGGAAATTGTTCTGCAAGTGTAATTTCTTCTGCTCGTAGCGTCCTTGAAAGATGCAAAAGAGCACAAGGGGGCGATGTTTCGTGGTGTACGTCAGGTCTTGTTTCCTATTCAGGATTAAGCAAGAAAGGCCGTCGCGAGTATGTTCAAGAGGTTGCGACTTTGTGGTTAAGGGAACTGAATAACGAGGTACAAACGTGCCTTGATAAAAAGCAGACGGGCACAGATGGCGGGAATGGACAACAAGGGTCGGGAACTATCTATGGATGTATGGATGAGAACGCCCTGAACTACAATCCCGAAGCCACCTACAATCAGGATTGTGACTATATGGAGGAGAGCGATGATGCTAATGGCAATTTTCCTGATAATGAACAGCAAGGCGAAATTCAAGCGCAAATCAATGCCTTGTTTGATGCCGTTAAAGGTTTGGGCGAAAGACAGGCATCTCAAACCGCGCCTGCCACACCTCAACCCGATATGGGCGCAGGATATTATGACCCCTATGCAAGTCAACCTCAAACAGCAGGAATTGGCGGTAGAATCGACCCATTGATGATTGGCGGTATTGTGCTCGTCGCAGGCTTGGCTATTTTTCTTTTGAATCAGCCGAAAAAGGCCGTTGCCGTAGCTCCACCTGTAAAATAATTTGAATGGCTTTTTCTCAAACATTAGACGAAAACGTGTGGGCTGACCTGATGGCAAAAACGCCTGCGGGTCAACAGCAGGTCGTTAAAAAGAGTGCTCAGAAGAAAAAGTTCAAAAACTTCGAGCAAAAGAAGGAGTATCAAAACTTCAATGACGGCAATTTGGTTCGTGCGAAGTTTAAAGCGCCTCTCCGTGATGCGGTAAAAGATTTAATTGACTTTTGGCAACACAAACAGGGAAGCACAAATTGCGGTGCTTTGGACAGGTCGATTGCGAAAGGAAATGAGCTGTTGGCACTCAAGGCCGAAAACAAGGATGCCTTCAATCAAAGAGTCGAAGATGTTTGGGTTTCACCTGTAAGTCGTGACGCAAAAATCACGAACCAAAGAGGCAACTACGCGGCTCAAATGTTGGAGCAATATACCGACGAGCTTCAACGCAAGCGCGACAGAGAATGTCAAGTAAGCGGTGACAAGGCTTTGGATTATGCCCAACAGGATTTGGATTCAGCATATACAGGATTAGGCGCTCCACAAGGCGGTCAAGCAGGTGGAGGATATGGGGTTGGATATGCGCCTCCTGCTCAGGCAGGGATAGGAGGCAACGGAATGATTTTCCTTGCCCTCGGAGCTGTGGCTTTTGCCGTAGTAATGTTTGTCAAAGCCAAACAACCCGCACAAGTCGTTGCACCCGCACCAACACCTACTGCGTGATGAAGGATATGTTTGGCTTCGTCAGCGGTGGCTTTGAAAGTTCACAGCGCGATTCAAGTGGCTTTTACAAAGATGCACCTGCTTCACAACCCTATATGATGGCGGTTGGAAAGTGCGAGTGCGGAAAAGCGGAATGCAGGGGAGCAAAATCGTTGAAAGAGTGCAGGGAATGTTGTCGTGACAACGAGCAACAAGGATTCCGTAGTGCCTGCGGATGTGGCGGATGAGTAAAGAGCCGAAAATCACAAAATGGCAACACGCACGAAGAAATCTTGTAGATAAGAAGAAAATTAGGGAAATAAAAGTCAGCAAGTTGAAATGGAACTTGCAGAAGATTTTCGATAAAAGCGGTGGCGATTGACCATCGCTTTTGCTTTGCCACAAACTGAAAATGAATAAAAAATATTCAGTATTTTTATTGCGTAATTCCTTTTAATACAAAAACTATGGATAACAGAAGATTTATGTTCAAGAATATGCACCACGGAATGGCGGGTCGTAAAGGCTTCCGCGCTCAATCAGGTGTCGGTGGTTCAGCTAATTTCTACGATTTGGGTAGAGAAGCGGCTGAGGCAGCCTTCGCAAGCGGTGGTGTACAAGGACTCCTCGCGTTTCTCGCAGGATTCAATGCTTCTTCATACCAATAAGAAGTAGTCCTTTTTAACAGCATTTTCGAGCACATATGCCCTTAAAAGCACCTAACCTAACGCGGGAGCAAAAGCTCTGCACCAATGTCCCTAATAAGTTTGCTAACGCGACAAAATGGGCACAATGGCACACAGACCTTAAAAATTGTTTCGGCAGGGAAGGCGCTAATTCTTTATGGGTTCAGGCTTGGAATGCTTATGGCTCGTCAAGTCCAAGTGCCAAAAACAGCAACCTCGTTCAATATATGGCATCGCAAGGTGTCAATATTGACGATTCCTTAGGAGATAAGGCTGTTCTTTTTGGTAGTGGCATTTCGAGCTTTTTTGGTGGATATGCAAAATTCGGGAGAGCGATGACTTTTCTGCTTGCGGGCGGAATAAGCGTTGCTTTCCTCATTTTGCTATACAACATTGTAAACAACCCTGACAAGGCAAAAAAATCGCTCGGTGTAATAACTGAGGGTGCGATGCTTGCGACTCCCGCAGGTAGAGTCACAGCGGGTGCTACAAAAGCCTTACCACAATGACACAGAAACAGATAAGAAATATCTTCCTGTCCGTTGGTTTCATCGCGGTAGGCGTGACTGCTTTTGGAATGCGTAGAAAGAAAAATTACGCATTTGATTTGGTGCAGGACGAAATACAAAAAATCGGCCCTCAGATTAATCCTGATGCGGATGCGACTGACGACTTTGGCGGGAGCACCATTGGTTGTAATCTTAGGTATAGCTTGATTGAAGATGCGGTGAACAGCTTAGAAAGTTCAATGTATGGCCCGTGGTTCTTGCTTGGACTTGGTACGAAAAAGACATTGATGTTTAATACGATTGATGGGCTTGCTTGTGTCCCCTGTTTCAATAAAGCGAAAGCCAAATACAATGCAGACAGCGGTCGATTCTTAGTATCTGATTTGCGGGATGAACTTAGCGGTGATGACCTGACCGAATTTAACTTGAAAATTGCCCAATTAACGGCACAATGCAGATGAAAAAAGACGGAATATATTTAATTGGAGGATTAGCAGTTGGAGCTGTTCTTTTCTATGTGTTCAAAGACCAAATTAAGGGCTTGACCAAAAGTGAGAAGTCCTCTGATGAAGAGTCATCCGTCCCTCCTGTAACAGCGGCAGGTATTGGTCAAATTCCACAGCCATCGGGGTCTATTAGTGGGGGTTATATGAATACAGGGATTGGCGCACCTAACGAGGTTATGCAAGGTCAAACCCAACAAAACCAAACCTCTCAAACCGAACAAACACAGGTTGTGGCAGAACCCATTTTACCCTATGATTTAACAGAGATTGACCCGTCTTTGCGAAACTCATCTGCTTACACAGACCTCTTCGGAGGATGTGATTTCCCGATTGTGGATGGCGCGGAAAGCATTTGCGTTCAGCGTGTCCAAGATGCTTTGGATGTTGATACAACGGGACTCTTTGATGACCCAACACAAGTGGCTGTCGATGAGTACATTGAGAAGTTGCCAAATCGTTCAGAGCACTTCGGAGGCTTCACAAGAAATGGATGTATCGAATTTGACCCAACAACAAATAAGACGACAAATGTTTGTGGCTTGAACCACGACCAATATCTCGACATCTTATTCAAAATGGGCATTCCCTTAAACGAAACTTACGATGACTGATACTAACAAATACAAGCATTTTGTTGGGGATAGTACGCCTACGATGTCCGTTGACCTCAACTTGGATAGAACTGACGATTTTATCAATCAATCAGGCTTTTCGGACATCGAAGCCCTGCTCGAAGGATATGGCGGTGAGGCACAAACCTTTGAGGGGACAGGTACAGATGGACAGCCATATGTAATTACAGGGCGTGGCGGTGGCGATTCAACACAAGGCGACCTTATCACCCAACTCCAAGAGGTAGGAGCAGTTAATGACCCGACAAACTCTATCAAAGAGCAACAAAAACTTCTCGACAAACTTCAAAGGAAGCAGAGGCGACAGCAGGGAGCGTCAAGTTTTTTGTCGGGTTTACAGCAAGGTTTAGGACTTCTCGGAAGAGGACAACAACAGCCCCAACAGCAACAGCAGACAGCTACGGCTGATACCGCATCCATCTCAATCCCGAACGAGGGGGGAAATGATTGGCAGAAATACGTGCTTTTTGGATTGCTTGGAATCGGAGCAATCGTGTTGATTATGAATATGAGTAAGAAAGAGGGAGAACCCGTAGTCGTTGTTCCCCCAAGCCCATCAACTGCCAAATAAATTGAAGGTAACTTCAACATATAAATATTTTGTAGGGGACACCACCCCTACCCCCTCGTCTGATTTGAATTTGGAAAGAAGGACGGATTTTGTCAATCAGGTCACTTATGACCCTGACAACGTTTTTGATTTGGACGATATATTGGGGCAAGCCTACACGGGTATTTCCCCTGAAAATCAAGCACTTATTGACCAAAGCATTCTTTTGCCTGAGGCAGAAGTGGTGGCAAGCGGAAATGGTAGCGCAAGCAATGACCTTCAAAACACCCTCGACAAGCTCAAAAGAAAAGAGCGAAGGAAAGGCGCAGGACAAGGCTTTTTAGCAGGCTTTGGTAAGGGCTTCAATTTGAATCTCGGCTCATCACCTCAGCCCATTGCTCAAACGCAGAGCACTACCAATTTAGAACCACAAACAGCAGGATTTTCATTGCAAACAGAGAAAGGTAATTGGCAGGTTTATGCGTTTATCGGCCTCATCGGATTCGCTTTGATAATGTATGGGGTAAACGCAAAGAAGGGCAAAAATATGGATGCAGGAGTGAGTGCCCCCCCTGAAATACAACCAACCACAAAATGAACAGAGGACAAATTATATCTCTTGTAGCCGTAGTGGGATTGACCATTGGACTTGTAATGTATATCCAAAAGCAATCACAACGATTGTATATGATGGATTACGAGTTTAAAAACGTCAAAATCTCAGGCATCGGTTCACAAGCTATTACGTTCAGCTTTGATTTGGAATTGACCAACACAAGCGACCTTGATGTAAAGGTTCGCGATGTGAATTTCAAGGTGTTATGGAACAACAAACAAGTCGGTAAAGTAGAAAGCCGTCAAGCGTATTTGATACCAAAGAGAAGCACAAAGGCTTTGCCATTGGTACTTACACTCAGCCGTTCGGAGCTTAATGAAGCTGTTGGCGACGCATTGTCTTCGTTACAGAACTTTATTCAGGGCGTAGTGAAGATTCAGGGAACAATGAATATTTCCGCTGATTTCTTCACAATTAACCAATTCCCCTTTGATTACGAGGACACCGCGTCTAATGTAGTCGGATATTCAATTTCATCTGTTATCTGATTAAAAATGAACGATTTCATCAAAGACATCGCTATGAGCGAAACCAAGTCGGTTTTCAAAAAGGCACTCGTCAACTTCGCAAAGAAGAACGAGGTTACGTGCCCTGAAAACCAACTTTTGATTAGGGCAAGCAAAGAGGGTGCGCCCTACTACACTTATTGTATTGCCTTTGATGAAAAAAAGCGGGTCACGTTCAAGGAAGTTCTCGGAGTGAAAGTAGATTTCAAGAACAGAGAACAAATCGCAGAACCATTTATCACGAAGACGATTGCTCGTTTAAGCGATAAGCACGAATGCGAAAAAGATGATGTAAAAATCTATGCTTGCACCTTTGATGAAAAAGCAAAAGATATTTACCTGTTTGGATATATTAAAAATCAAAAAATCGGACAAATAAGTTTCGATTGGTTATTCAGTTAAGTATGCCGATAGATATTTTAGGAAACGAAATTTTTACCCAAACATTGACGGGTAGTGGCTCATCAGAGGTTCTTAGTATTACTGAGGACGATGGTGTAGGCACAATTTCCGTGTTGTGCACAAGCTCAACAGCGGGAACAATTTTAGGAGGTGCAACGATAGACGGGAAGGCTTCGGAGGCTATTAGCGTAGCAGAAAACAATTCAATTACCATTTCAGCAACGTCGGGCAAAACTCTCGGCACATTGACGATTACAGCGCCTGATGGATGTACGTTGTTGGTAGTAGCAAATCAGGGATAATGACTAAGACAGAAATACGTAAGAATTTGATTGGAATTGTGTCGGTGGCACTTTCCTTCGCTCTCGGTTTTACAGCATATAATGCTTTTAAAACGGCTGACTTAGCTGATTTGAGAAAAAAGCCTCAACAGCCACAACCTACCAAACCTGCGCCTCCTACACCTCCTACACCGCAGGCAAAAAATCTGTCGGGTGATAGAATGAGAGTTCGCAAAAGCAGAATGAAGGAATTTAGTGGTCACGGACAAGCTGTTTCTGACAACGTTGCCAACAACGAAAAAGTCAGTAGCAACAA
>JAAHTG010001759.1_pt1 | contig 13841 bp, 23 predicted proteins | sample 6116081 | NCBI WGS metagenome assembly JAAHTG01 (sample SAMN13939989, study PRJNA603662) | sponge metagenome | isolation source: marine sponge | host: Mycale hentscheli | place: New Zealand | collected 2005 | reverse complement strand
GATGTCGTGATGTATAATGAGACAACAAATAAATTCATTATAATCGACATAAAAACATCTACTCGAGGTTGGAACGATAAAGCTAAAAAGGATAAATCAAAACAACATCAATTAGTACTATATAAAAAATTCTTTGCTCAACAATATAACGTCCCAATAGATGATATTGATATTGAATTCTTTATTGTAAAGCGTAAATTATATGAATCACAAGATTTTGTAATTAAACGCATCCAACAATTTAGACCACCTTCAGGAAAAACCTCAGTTAACCAAGCAACTAAATCACTAAATGAATTTTTAGATAATTGTTTTACATCTGAGGGGTATAATGAGAAAGATATGCCTGCTCTAACTAATAATAATTGTAAATGGTGTCCCTACTTCAAGACTCATTTATGTTCCGCGACTTTTGAAGGATAATAATATACGTATATAAAAATATAATAAATAACGTTATGGCTACTACAGACAAAACACTAACTAGTGTTAAAATTAAGAAAGATTTATTCAATGAATTTAAAATTGAATGTGTAAAGCGTAAGTTCTCATTCCAGAAACTTGCCGATCGTGCTATTCATTTGTATCTTACAGATGAAGATTTTAGAAAAACGATAAATAATCACAACAACTTAGAACTTTAAGTAAATGAAAGAAGGTTATATTCCTAAAGAGCAGAGAAAACGTATTCTACTGCTTACAGATGATATCCGATTCCCATCTGGTGTTGGTCATATAGGTAAAGAAATTGTTATACAAACTGCCCATCATTATAATTGGTATAATTTAGGAGCTGGTATGAACCATCCTGATGCTGGAAAGAGATTTGATCTATCAGATGAAATTAATACTCTTAGAGGATTAAATGATACTGAGGTATTAATTCAACCTAATAATGGGTATGGTGATCCAAGAATATTAAGAAACATTCTACAAACTAATAAAATAGATGCAATATTTTTAATTACAGATCCAAGATATTTTAATTGGTTATTTCAAATTGAAAATGAAATTCGTCAACAAATCCCTATTATTTATTTAAATATTTGGGATGATTATCCTGCTCCTTTATATAATAAAGGGTTTTATGAATCTGTAGATACTTTATTAGGAATTTCAAAACAAACAGTAAATATTAACCAATTAGTTTTAGGTGATAAAGCTTCTTCTAAAATAATTGATTATGTACCTCATGGTCTTAGTAGTGATATTTTTTATCCTATAGGAAAAGATGATGAAGAATTTGATAAGTTTAAAAACCAATTAACTAAAGGTAAAGATAAAGATTTTATTTTATTCTTTAATTCAAGAAACATCAGAAGAAAACAAATTCCTGATACCTTATTAGCTTGGAAATATTTTATTGATCAATTGCCAAAAGAAAAAGCCGATAAATGTTTATTTGTGTTACATACAGAAATGGTAAGTGATGCTGGTACTGACCTATCAGCTGTGTGTGATGTAATATTTGGAGAAGATAGAAGTTCTATTGAATTTTCACTTAATAAGTTACCTTCTCAACAATTAAACTATTTATATAATTTAGCTGATGCTCAAATTTTATTAACATCAAATGAGGGTTGGGGGTTGTCACTTACTGAAGCATTATTAACAGCTACTCCTATTATTGCAAATGTAACAGGTGGAATGCAAGATCAAATGAGATTTGTAGATGAAAATGGAGAATGGTTTACCCCCACCGCAGATTTACCTTCTAATCATACTGGTGCCCTTAAAGAACATGGTGAATGGGCTCTTCCAGTTTATCCTGTTGCTCGCACTTTAAAAGGTTCTCCATCTACCCCTTATATATGGGATGATATTTGTAAAGCAGAAGATGCTTCTGAACGTATTATGGAGTTATATAAAATGGGTAATAAAGAGCGTAAACGTAGAGGAATGGAAGGTTATAAATGGGCTACAGGTAATGAAGCTGGATTTACTTCACAACATATGGCTCAAAGAGTAATTAAAAATATTGACCAAACTTTAGAATCTTTTACCCCTAGAGAAAAATTTGAGTTTATAAATACTAAGAATTATTCACTAGAAACTGTACCACATAAATTATTATATTAAAATGAAACCTACTTTTATAATTAGTTGCCCCTTTGATACTTATTCTGGTTATGGAGCACGTAGTAGAGATATAGTTAAAGCTATTATTGAAACTAATAAATACGATGTAAAATTATTATCCCAAAATTGGGGTAATACAAGATTTGGTTTTTGTAAAGATAATCCTGAATGGGAATTTTTATATAAACTAACTATTCCTAATCTCTCATCAAAACCTAATATTTGGATGCAAATTACAGTCCCAAATGAATTCCAACCAGTTGGAGACTATAATATAGGGGTAACAGCTGGTATTGAAACTACTTCTGTCATTGGAGATTGGGCTGTTGGAGTTAATAGGATGGATTTAACTTTAGTTTCATCAAACCATTCTAAAGATGGTTTTGTTAAAAATGAATGGAAAAATTCTCAAAATAATCAAATAATTAAAGTAACAAAACCTATTGAAGTATTATTCGAGGGTGTAAATATCACTAAATACTTCCCAGATACATCTCCTTGTATGATTGACTTTAATATTAAAGAATCGTTTGCTTATCTATTTGTTGGCCATTGGTTACAAGGGAATTTAGGAGAGGATAGAAAAAATGTAGGTTTATTAGTTAAAGCTTTTTTTGAAACATTTAAAAACAAAAAGAAAAAACCCGCATTAATTTTAAAAACGTGTGGTGCTAATAATTCATATGTAGATAGAAACGAAATATTAAAAAAAATAGATAGCATAAGAAGAACTGTAGATTCTAAAAACTTACCTAATATTTATCTTTTACATGGTGATTTTACTGATGAAGAAATGAATTCGTTATATAATCATTCTAAAATAAAAGCTATGGTTAGTTTAACTAAAGGTGAAGGTTTTGGTCGTCCTTTATTAGAATTTACATTAACAAAAAAGCCTTTAATTACAACTGGATGGAGTGGTCATATGGATTTTTTAAATCCTAAATTTACTACTTTACTTGGAGGTGAATTACGTAATGTAGATAGAAGTGCTTCTAATAAAATGCTTATTCAAGAATCTCAATGGTTTAGCCCAAATCATGCTCAAATAGGCAATGCTTTAAAAGATATGTTTGAAAATTATAAAAAATATGTTGATGGTGGTAAAAGGCAGTCTCATTACAGTAAAACTAATTTTAGTTGGGAACAAATGTTCAACAAATTAGATAATATTTTAGATAATAATTTACCTAAATTTGCCCAAGAAATAGAATTAAAAATACCAGAACTAGACTTACCTACATTATAATGGATAATTTAAAAATATGTGATCGCTGCGGCTCAGATGCTTGTTACGTTCAAGAAGTAAATGATAAAATTAAAAACTATATGTGTTATGGTTGTGGTTTTATTACTAATTCACTAATGAAAGAAGGTGAACGTTTTTACGAAGAACAATTTAATATGTTACCTAGTTTATATAAAGAACTTTCAGGTAAAGATGAAAACACAGATTTAATTTGGATGCCTAATACTATTAATATTCCAGATAAAGGAATGGTATTTGCTGATGGTACTAGAGCTTCAAATTGGTCTTGGGCAGCAGTAAAAGCAATTCCAATGCCTGAAGAAGAAAAAAAACAATTTGCTGAAAAAGGTAAAGATTACGAATGGAAAATGGATATGGAAAATATGAAACATTTTGAAGAAAGTGATTTTATAGAAGCTTTAGATTATATTGGTGTATTTGAAAAATAAAAATTTATGAAAATTAGTTATGGTTTAACAGTTTGTGATGAAGCTGAAGAAATTCAAAATCTTATTAAATATTTAATTGATCGAATTGATACTGAAGATGAAATTGTGGTTGTGTACGATAATAATAGAGTTACAGATGAGGTGTTGGATGTTTTAAATATCTACCCCTCAGTAATTTATCACCCATTTAACTTCCAACAAAATTTCCTAGAAAATAAAAATTTTCTAAATAGTAAATGTACTGGAGATTATATTTTTCAATTAGATGCTGATGAATTACCCCATGAAGTTTTACTAACCAATCTTAAAACTATCCTTGAATCAAACCTAGTAGACGTTTTAATTACACCACGTAAAAATTTAGTTGAAGGGTTAACCGAAGAATACATTAAAAAATGGAGATGGCATGTAAATGAACAAGGTTGGGTTAATTGGCCTGACCCACAAAAACGCATTTATAAAAATGATTCTAAAATCCAATGGTCAGGCCACCAAATTCATGGTATGGTAGCTGGATATGATACATTTGCTAAGTTACCTATAGATGAACGTTTTAGTATTATTCATAATAAAACTATTAATAGACAAGCTAATCAAAATGATCGTTACGATAAAATTGAAAGAGGAGAATTAAAATGATTTCTGTAATTATCCCTACATATAAAGAACCTGAATACTTAGATTTATGTTTACATTCTGCTTTTGAAGGGCAAGATAATAAAAATGAAATTATAGTAGTTGTAGATGGGTTTTATGAATTAAATAAACCTATATTAGACAAATATCCTAAAGTAAAGGTTTTAAATTTAGACACAAATAAAGGATTATCAGTTGCTACAAATTGGGGGGTATATAATGCTACTAATGATTATATCTTAATAGTAAATGATGATAATGTATTCCCAAAAGGATGGGATACAGAATTAAAACCTTACTTATGTAAGAATAGAATAGTTAGCCCTAATCAAATTGAACCTAAATTATCAATGTTTAGACAATTTCATATTCATGATTTAGGTAAAAATGTTAAAGAATTTGATTTATATAAATTTTGGGATTATGAAAATTCACTCCCAACCCTACCTCCAGATAATACAGGTTGCACTCTACCATTTGCTATGTACAAATATGATTATCTAGCGGTTGGTGGTTGGGATATTATGTACCCCTCACCACACGTTGTTGACTGGGATTTCTTTTTAAAATGTGAATATTTTGGAATGGAAATACTTCGTTTATATAAACACTTTTACCATTTTGCTTCAGTATCAACCCGGAAAACTCCAGAACAAAGTGCTGAATCTACTCGCAAAGAAATGTTAGCTCATAAATTTTTTCATAATAAATGGGATGGTGGAGCAGAACATAACCCTCAAAATAATTCTAAGTTATTATCTAAATTTAAATGAAAGAACTTCTACAAAGTAAATATGGGGGAGGTTTAGATATAAAAGAATCACCTAAAACCGAAGCTGAACGTGAATTAGCCTTATTTGTTGATACTATAGAGACTTTAGAACACATTTGGCATGCTGAACATGAGTTATACGAAGACTATGGGGTAGATTTATTAGGTTTTAGTAAATATTATTATCACGCCATAGAAAATCTAGTTATAGCTAAATATGGATACGATACAGCTGATGTAATTTGGTGGTGGGTTTTAGATAGATTTGATGCTAATGGTGAATTGTTAGGTGTTGAAATGGAAGATGGAAAAGTACATATGTTAAAAACTCCTACAGATTTGTGGAAATTTTTACAAAGTTTGTGATATGTATAAGGAAACTTAAACATATTAACACATGAACAACATAAATTACATAGATTGTATAGTATGTAATCAACCAATGCCCGAATTAAGATTAACTAAATTTGGTTATAAAAATTGTATAAACTGCTCAACAACAAAACCTAAACAAGCAGTAAACGCTCAATTTGGAGAAGGTGATCATACATTTAACGAAATAGTTTTTATAGAAGATTAATGCCAAGCGCTAAACCACTTGCTAAAGAACGAATATTAGCAGCTATGTCTCAAACATTGAGTAATAAAGCTGCTGCTCGCTATTTGCATGTGTCTTATACACATTATAAAAAATGGGCTAAAACTTATGATGCTACTGAAGATGGTTATGATAATTTATTTGATCAACATCTAAATCAGGCAGGTAAGGGTATACCTAAATTTTTAAGAGCAGATGGCCCCGAACCAGCATTACTAGATATAATTGAAGGTAGAATTGATGCTTCATCCTTTAGTCCTGATAAATTAAAATATAGATTAATAACTGAAGGTTACTTAAAAGAAGAATGTTCAGTATGTGGTTTTCATGAACGTAGAGTAAACGATTATAAAATCCCCTTACTACTTAACTTTAAAGATAATAATAAAAACAATTACCAAAAAGAAAATATAGAATTACTTTGTTATAACCATTATTTCCTACAAGTAGGAGATATATTTAGTGACAAACAGATTAAGGGTATAGAAGATCATGTCCCAACTTATCAAAGTGAGGTTGAATGGGAATTAGATGATTACCAAAAACAACAATTAGAAAAATTAGGGTTAGGTGATCCTATAGATAATAATGATGACCCTTATTCACTAGTATCTAGACGATGAAAAAACGTAAAAGTAAATTAGCACGTAAAAAACGTAAACATGACAAGTTAGTTAATGATTATGATAATCAAAAATCTAAACATTTAGAAAAACTAGCAGATAAAATGTTGGAAGACCAAGAAAAACTTAGTAAATTACGGGATAAGAAATCAGATGGTAAATTTTTAGACCTATTTTAAATGGTAAAACGAATTAAAGTAAAAAGTGTAGAGGAATTTGAAGACATGATGCAAGAGCAAGATTTAAAAATTTCAAAAGCTATTGTTGAAGTTGCTTTAAAAAATTTAAAAAATAAAAAACGCTTTATTCCTGTTTTAGAAGTTCATGTTGAAGAAGATGAAACAATTTTTGATATAACCTTGGATAAGCGAAATATTCTTAGTACATTACAGCAGAATTTAGAAATTCATGAGCGTAATGAAGATTATGAAGGTTGTGCTCGAATTGCTAAAGGGATACAAGAATTAAAAAAATAATTGTATGAAAAAGGTTATGTTATTAGGTTTACTACCATTGTTTATTAATAGTGGTAATGTTGAACCATTAGAAGTATGTTATGAAGAAACTATTATCAAAATTAAGCCAAAAAACATTCAGTCTGTTATTACAGATGGAGACCTTCTCAATGCCCTTATTTTTGTTGAGTCTAGGGGTAATGATTCTGCTATTGGCGATAGGCATCTTATAGGTAATGAAGCTATAGGTGCATTACAGATTAGACCTATTATGGTTAGAGAGGTTAATCGTATTTGTAAACGAATAGGTTCACATCAGCGATTTACTTTAAAAGATAGGTTTGATAGACAAAAATCAATTCATATGTTTATGATATGGAAAGAGTTCCATCATAAAGATGATAGTGCTGAAGTTGTAGCACGTAACTGGAATGGTGGACCTAAAGGTTATAAAAAGGATAGAACAATTCAATACTGGAATAAAATAGAAAAACAATTAAATAATGAGTAAAACAAGCGCTAAACAACGTTACACAGCATTTACAGAATGGCATAATTGGGCTAAATCTAAATACCCATCCTTCAAAAATGCTAACAAAAAGAAAAAACCAGCCCAACCACGATTTAGTGAGTATGGTTAGTAAACTATCGGTATTGCAGGTGATGCAAATTATGACTGAAGATGATTTTATGTATTTAATGGAATATGAACCTGATACAGTATTATCTTTATGTAATGCCTTAAGTATTGAATTACAAGAAGCAAAAGAAGATGAAAGTATTAGTGATAGGAGAAATATGTGTTGATCAGTTCGTTTACTGCGAAGCAAAACGATTATCACCCGAGGCACCAGTACCAGTTTTAAACCCAGTAAAAACGGTTAAAAATCAAGGTATGGCAGGTAATACTCTGGCTAACGTTAAAGCATTAGCCCCAGATTATTATACTATGTCTTTAGGTCAAAACGAACCTATTACTAAAACTCGATACGTTGAGGAAAAATCAAACCATATGTTTCTACGTTTAGATGAGGGTGAAACTACAATAACCCCATTTAAATGGACTATAGATATTGATGTTTTAATTGGTCAATCCGATATTGTAATTGTAAGTGATTATAATAAGGGTTTTTTATCAAACATTGATCTAAAAGAAATTGCTCGTAAATCAACTTTATCTATTCTAGATAGTAAACGTAAACTCACAAACGATATTATTGAAGAATTTACATTTGTAAAATTAAACGAATCAGAACGTTTAAATAATCCTCAACTAACTACAGATAATATTATTACTACATTAGGCAAAAAAGGTGCTGAATATAAAAATATACTATTTGAATCACCAGACCCCCAAGATACAATTGACGTATCAGGTGCTGGAGACACGTTTACAGCTGCCTTTATAGTAAAATATTATCAATTAAAAGATGAACGCGCAGCAATTAAATTTGCTAATCGTAAAGCTTCTGAAGTAGTCTCGCGAAGGGGTGTGGTTACCCCAGAGTAATTTCGTATATTCACGGTGTTGAATAAGGCGAGACGCCGCAAAATAAAGGTTATGTTTAAAGCAATAAGAATGAGTGAAGAGGATTACATGGGTTTCACTTGGTATGCAATTTTAAAAGATGGTGTGAGTACAGGTAAGCAATTTAATGCTTGGACTAGAGAGAGTGCAATAGCAATGTACAAACAAATTCACGAGTAAGAGTTATGCCGCTTTGGAAATTTACAAATTTAAATAAATACGGTCATCTTAGAACCCGTATTATGTATACTGAAGATTCACAATTTACATACAAACCTAAAGGATTAGGTTCATTTGTAGGTGTAAGTAGATTCAAATATGAATCAAAATCTAAATATTATGGGTTACTTGTATCCCCAAGAGATGGCAAAACATATCTTACCCCAGATTGGGTTGAGGTATTACCTGAAACTACTATCAATGACATAAAACCCTTTGAAGAGGAAACTCGTGGTAGGAAAAAAGGTAGTAAAAAAATTGACAACCCAACTGAATGGAAATTCGAATCCAAATCCGATCCAGGTAGCTTTTACCTAGTAAAACAAATTAGCGATTATAAAGTCAGTTGTACTTGTTCAGGTCAATATAGAGCGAAAGACAGAAAGTGTCGTCATATGAAGGAAGTAATGCAAGAATTAGGAATATGAGTAGAGGAGTCTCAAAAGTAATGCAGAAGGAATTTGATAAAGCTAAACTCGAATTCCCATTCGAAGGTGATTTATTTGAAATCCAAAATGAAGCAGGTAAATGGTTACAAACTACTAGAGTTACATTTCGTAGTTATGATGGTCCTAGACGTATTACTACCTATGATACTAATTTAACAGTTGACCCTAGAAATATTCAAATGGTTCATACTGAAAGTTATAGTCAACCATATAAAGGCCCTATTTATTACTACGGAAGTAATCGTGAAGGTGGTTGGAAAGGTACTTTTAAAGTATTATATTCACAGGAATTAGAATTAGATGAAGTAAATAATAAGTATTACTAATGGCTAGATTAAAAGAAAACGATACAGTATTAGATAAATGGGTAATGACAACTTACCAATATCCATCTAAACCAGAGTTAGGTGATAAATCAGTTTGGCATTTTGATCGTAGCAAAAATCCTAATGGGTGTTATAGAGTAGATCATACATCTGCTAAAGGTGAAAAGTTACCTATTGTTAAAACCCAAAAAGGTAAGGCATACAATAAACAACCTGTAGTAATGGTTTTTAAAACATCTAAAAATTCTAATGCTAAAACTAAAATAAAGATTTGGAAAAACGAAAATATTGATTATATTATCACCCAAGATAAACTTCCAGGTGTACCTAATAAAGCAGTTATATTAGAATTAGGTGTAGGTGAAGGTTTTATAGAAACTTGGAAAGTAAAGTATGGTCTTAAGTAAAGAAAAATTAATTTATATTCATATACCTAAAACTGGAGGAATTTCAATTGAAGAATTCATCCAAAATGTATATGGTTATAAACGAAATACTTTTTTGCTAAATCATGGATTTGGAGTATATAATTCTTATAATAATGGAATGAGAACTATTTATCCTCATATGCACTATCCATTACCCCATGTTATACAAGAATTAAGTAAAAGTAAAATTGAAGTAGATAACACATGGAATATATTTTCTATAGTTAGAAATCCTTATGATAAGCTTCTATCAGCAATGTTTTATGACGAAAAATTACCTTTAAAATATAATTATTTTACTTTACCAATTAACCAAAGATCTTATTATTTAGACTCAATGTTAGAAGAATATATTGATTCTGATACTAATTTTAATTACCATTCTAATCATACTTACCCTCAATATCTTTTTTTTGAAAACATAGATTTAAAGTATAAAATATTTAAATTTGAAGTAGGGTTAAAAAATATACTTACTGAATTAGGGTTTGATGGGGTGGATAAATTAAAACATAGATTAAATACATTTGCACTTGAAGGATTACCTAAAACAGATTATAAAACTATGTATACTAGTAAGCTAATAGATCATGTAAATAAAATTTATAAACAAGATTTTGAATTATTTGATTATGAAGTATTAGATCCAAATAATTACCCTTGATTATGTTAAAAAAACATATTACATTATATTTATAATTAAATTATCCGTTATGGCTAAAGGACAAATAGGTACAGATTTTTCAAATCAACAACCCTCACTACAACAAACTGAAGATACTACCCTTAAGGTAGATATAAACATCCCAAATCCTAAAAAACATAAAGAAAATTGGGAAAAATATCAATCTGTTAATATTCCTGATTTATTTCCTACAGAACAAGTAGATCAAATTTGGAGTCATTATTACCACCAACCTGATAATTGGTGGAACCACGTTATTCACCCAGATCCTTATTATGATTATGTTAATGGTCCTAAAGATCATTATCATATGAATTACTTAGAAGAAAATGATCCAACATTTAAAGAAAGAGATGAATTTTCTCGGGATCGTAATAGAAGAGGTGAGTTTAGTTATCAATATTTTAGACAAGATCATTTTAATGGAAACCAACACCCATTATTATCAATTTTTCAACATCCCCAATTTATTTCATTTTTAGAATTTATTACAGGCTATGAAGACCTTACCCCAGATTTATCTAGAACTTTTATTTCTAACTATGGACCAGGTCATTATAATGGACCTCATACTGATGGGAAGAATGGTAGAATAGCATTTGTATTTCATATGTCTAAAAATTGGAGACCCGAATATGGGGGAGTATTTATGAGAACAGATTGGGATTTCTTAACAGTAAATAAAGCAATTACTCCTTCATACAACACATTAACTATGTTTGATACATCAGATGGAGGTGCCCCTCACTTAGTATCAGAAGTAGTAAAAGGATGTGATAATAAAAGAATTAGTTACACGGGTTGGTACTTGTAATGAAGGAGATAGCAATATTTGGTTCTTACTGTAATACAAAAGAAAAATTACAGGCATTAGAAAATAGTATAGATAAAGCAAAGGATTTAGAACTAGATATTTTAGTATTTGGACGATACCCTTTACCTGAAAGAATTCAACTTAAATGTGATTATTGGATTTTTGATAAATCAAATCCTATACTACAAGATAGATCTTTAAATCATTGGTTTAAAGTAGGTAATAAATACATTTCAAATTGGTTTTTGGATTATGGTTATGCTGCTTTAGAGCAAATAACTAAATCATTAGGATTTGTAAATAATTTAGGATATGAAATAGCATATTGGTTAGTTTATGATGTAGACTTAACAAATTTTCAATCCTTTAGAGAAATCTGCCAAACCCAATTACAAACTTATCAAACAGTTTGTCATAAATTTACCCCTGTAGCTGATAAACCTAAAAAGGGGATAGACGGTACTTCAATTGGTTTTAAAGTTAACCCTTCTTATACAAAATTAAAAGGTGTAATAACAGAAACATTTTATCGTGATTTAATATCTAGACGAGAAAACTTTATTTCTGAGGATTTTATGGAAGAATGTTTTAAAATAAGTGAATTAGATTATTACATTTTGGAAAACCCACCTTATTTACCTGCCACTTTAACTTCTACAGGTATGAGAAAACATGGAGATATACCAGTTAATTTTCCTAAAACAAAACAATATTTTGATCATTGTAATGTAGCTTGGGATGAAGACAATAATAATGTAAATGTATTTATTTGGGATATAAAGCAATCTATTGAACAAATAATATTTGATTTTGGAATACAGCATGAAACGTTAACTTTTATTGACTCTACTCATACTAAATGGGAATTTAACTTAGACTATAGACCTACAAAGTGTGAAATACTTGAAATTAATGGACAACCTATTAACGAAGTATTAGATCCTGAATTTACAGAATTATATTGGGATTTATTTAAAATTAAAAATTTATAATTATGGCTTGTATTCCCTGTTTAGAAAATGAAAAACCACAACATTTTTATACTGATGTTTTTACGGATGAACGAGGTATATTTTATCCCTCTCAATTAACTGAAGGTGAAGGTGTACTAAATAAAAAATGGATTCAATCTAATATTAGTGTTAACCCTAAAAAATGGACATTTAGAGGATTACATTATCAAAAACAACCTTACCAGCAATCAAAATATATTCAAGTAGTACAAGGTGCTATTATTGATTTTATGGTTAATATTAAACCTGAAAATGATGAATATGGTAGAATGCATTATTTTGCTATTGAAGCAGGTAATGCAGTTTACTGCCCTGTGGGTTATGCTCATGGTTTTATTACTTTAGATACTAATACTGTAGTTCAATATTATGTTGATAATGAGTATAATAAAGATTCTGAAGGTAGTATACTTTGGAATTCAATCCCTAGTATAGAAGAAACTATTAAAATGGTAGACCCTAGATTTAGAACAGAAGAATTAACAATCTCAGATAAAGATTTTAAAGCAGAAAAATGGCAATAGTTTTGGATATCTAAATTATTTTTCGTATATTTATAACATATAAATAAATTAAAATTATGGCTACAAGAGCAACCATTGGTTACCTAAACCCAGATAATACAATTACAACTACATATAATCATTACGATGGTTATCCTGAAAACTTAGGTGTAGCATTAAAAAACCACTACGATACAAACGAAACAGCAAAAGAAGTTGCTAATATGGGATATGTTTCTTATATTGATCCGGAAAGTGGTAATATAGAAGCTAATAACAAAAGCAACCCAGTAACCGTTGGTGATAGCGATTTAGTTTCTTCAATACAATATTTTAAAGACCAAGCAAGTGAAGCCGATTATGCTTACCTTTGGGTTCCACAAAATGAAGAATGGATGTATGCCCCAACAGCTATGAAAATGGAAGACTTCGTAGATGTATTTGTTATGGGTATTGATTTTATAGATGATGAAGATGATATGGCTGATTACGATTCAATAGATAGTGTAGAAGAAGGATATGAAACTAAGTGGAAATCATTTATTAGTGAAGAATCATTTTTTAAAGATGACCCAACAATAATTAGATGGGAAAAAATTCGTGATAATGCTTATCGTATGTTAAAACATGAAGATGGAAACCAAGTAAACCTTTATGTGGATGCTTTAGAAAGACAAATTAAATTTAACCCATCAGATGCTGATGAATTAATCAACTATGATAAATCAGATTTCCAAGCTGACTTTGACGATTACATAAGTGATAAAATGGATTCATAAAAAATAATTTATACAATATTTGGAAGCCCGAAAGGGCTTTCTTATATTTATGTATATGAAAAAGGTAGAAAAAATAATAGTAACACAAGAGGAAATTAAGATGGCTACCCGTCCTAATATCTACCGCAACAAAAAGAAATATTCTCGCAAAGGAAAATCGCGGAATATGTGGTTACCCGAGGAATAGTTCGTATATTTACAGGGTAAATGAGGCGGGAACGCAAGTTAAATTAAAA
>JAAHTG010001756.1_pt1 | contig 13859 bp, 6 predicted proteins | sample 6116081 | NCBI WGS metagenome assembly JAAHTG01 (sample SAMN13939989, study PRJNA603662) | sponge metagenome | isolation source: marine sponge | host: Mycale hentscheli | place: New Zealand | collected 2005 | reverse complement strand
AAAGTCTTCTGCCTAGTGGGAAATATATTAAGTCGCCTTCCCTAGGTCTTTGAATAGTTGGTAATGTATCTGTGTTTCTGATGGAATTCATCAAGAACAACATTCTAGAATTCAAGAAAGGAGCGATATAGTCTTCATATCGCTCTCTTGATAAGGTGAGTGTGACCTCATCTTTAACTTGAATGCCGAACTTCGACATAATGTCGCCTTGACCACCGTAGCCATCGTAGTTATTGAGATAAGCCTCAATAATAAAATAAGACCTAAACTCAGAGGAAGTGACCTCCCTCATAATGGTCGCATCCCTTACAAACTCTCTAGGAATGTAATAGACATCCATACCATACATACGAATCTGCTCGTTGACGAGAGACTGATGTAGGCTCTGCTCCCTAGTGGAGCCGTGTAGAAAGAAGGGATTGACGACCATTTTGATTAACCGACGAAGTCTAAGGGTGGTAGTTCAAAGGCGCTAGACATATCGCGCTTGATTTCTTCAAGCTCTCTAACACCATCATCATATAACTGTCTACCGTTCATCTCAACTCCACCGGGGAGTTTAGTTCCAGTAAACTTAATTAGGTTCTGACCCCATTGCTTCTTAATGGCAGAAACAAGGTACTTCTTAACCCAACTGTCATTATAGATCTCACAGAAATGCTCTGGGTCTAGTGCCCTGTAGCATTCAATAACAATAACTTGTCCAGCACTTAGTCTATTCCAGTTAATGTCTAAGTACAAACGATCCTGACGCTTATTGAAGCGAATAGGAGCAGTTGGGTTAAACATAAACTGATATGTGGCAAACATTTGCTGAGCCAAGTAGTAGTCGGTTACACCGCCACCACCGAAGTTGCCCATGCCACCCAAGTAGCCAAATCCTGCGCCATAAGGGGAAGCCCCTGGACCTAAGATAAAACCGGGATAAAATCCACCCTGAGCACCACCAGTTGCCTGGGGAGGTGTCATTACCTTCTCAACACCGATGATGTGAGCAGGTAGGTTAATATAGTTTGAGTTCTCAACATATCTGTCGATAGTGGGACCAGATGCGCCAGGATAAGTACCCTTAACGTCTTCTATACCAGCCTGGAAGAATGGGTTGTAGTCTGCACCACGTTTAATATCGTCTTCATCAAATTCATATTTTAAATACGTTCTAATGACGCCATCGTAGTGCCTCTCCTGGAAGTGCTGGATGGTGTCATCTAGAATATCATCGAGTTGCTCATCAGCAACGTTAATCTCTAATACAGGGGCTCCTAGACGCCTTAGAGCGTACTCTACAAGCTCCTGTCTGGTTTTTGGCTTAGCCATTTTAGAATGAACCCCCATCGAGAGTGTCTGTGAAACCAGTGGCGTTTGTTACTGGGTCTACAGTTAGGAGACACGTTGATGTTTCCAACTGACACTCTGTTACTCTAGGGGTGAAGATCTCACCGTTCCATACAGGAACAGAGCCAGTACCAATACCACTAAAGTCGGTATCACTGAGTCCTTCTAGTGAGGAGGGAACACCTTGTGAAACAACTCGGACAACATTTCTTTGTCCAATTTGGTCTAGTAGGTTTGCCATCAGTCAGTCCTCTCGGTGTCTTGACTGGATGGATTGGTCTGTACCCACTGGGAACTATCGTTGTCGGTGTAGTAAATGTACATACGACCGTCGTGATTGTTCCACCATAGGTTTCCTTCGATAGGATCTGCTGGTGGGTTTGGTCCAATAGAGACTGGTGGATTTGATGGCTTGATGATGCCGCTTTGCATGTCTATTACTCCTGGTGAAACTAGCGCCATACCTTCAACAACACGATATACTTTGTTGTCTGTCTTGTTAACCAAGACAACATCATATACATACCTGCCTTCTCTAAGGGCAGATGTTTGGATGGCATTGAGTGCAATAACGAGTTCACCCTTTCTGGGGTTAGGGATAGTAACTAAGAACTCCACACCGAAACCGGCGCTTGAGTATTTTCTTAGTTGCCCGAAAGCCCTAAACTGGGTAAGGTTAATGGGAACTGATGTTCCTGCGTCGTCTAACTTAAAAGTCGCCGCAAAATCAGTACCTTGATCAATAGTAATGTTTGATACGTAGGCACCCATAGGACTGAAGATAGTCTTTACACTTTTATTTAGCTCTGCTTAATCTCCAGAGCCTTCTTCACTAGTTCCTTGAGCTGTTCAATTTCGTCTTTAGCATCGATAAGTTGAGCTGTAAGTGAAGATAGTTGCTCTTCGCTAGCTCTTGTGGCATTTCTTTTTTTAATGTATGCAGTAAAACCGGGGGTATCGGTATTAACGATAGCCCCACTTTCGTTGCGGTAGAGGGTGTTTGATCCCTCTACCCTTTGCATCTTTTTCTTTTTAGACATTAAGCTAATGCGATGGCACGGATATCTTGGATGAATGGTGCGCGAGCCTCATTCGATCCACTGAAGTCGATCTTGATCTGGAAGCCAGAGAACTCAGGGAGGTCAGTGACCTCGTAAGAATACTCAAGAACTTCTCTGATGGCACTTGGGCGAACTTCTCTGTTAGGAAGACCGTTGTTCTTAGATGGGTCGATGATGGTGTCACCGATTCCGTCTCCATCAGTGTCAAGCATATTGCTATAACCGGGGAATAGTTCCCACGTTGGGTCAGTGCTGCCCTGTGTATCAGGGGTAAAGAGTCTGTATAGGACTCTGAAGTCAGCAGACGTGTCTCTGTAAGCGCTCAATACAACCTTGAATGAGGTTGATGGGTTCTCAAGTGTAATAGCATTGCTGATGTAGCAGGAGCTATGTGGGTCACCGACAACGCCATTGACGCGGGGGTCATCAGCGTAGTTTGAGACTGGCTTATTGAGAGCAGAGCGAGCAAAGATGATATTGGACTGAGCCATATCAATGACAGGACTCAAGTTCTTATCAGATGAACTCATTGTCATTGAGAGAGTGAATGACTTGTTCTGGGGCAAGTCTTGTAGGAACTCTTTCTCGTTGATAGATGAACAGATGAGCCTTGGGGCGTCAAATACGTTGTTGTCATTCAACGTAATGGGCTGGAAGCCTAGGTCTAGGAATGATACTTCATTACCACCGGCACTGGTTCCACTAACAGAGCGTAGTGCTCCATTGATGTTAGTTGTACTTCCTGGTGTTAGTAGTCCCAATGAAGGGAACATTCTGTTGTACTGGAAGTTCTGTGATGCTCTTGCTGAGTCAGCACCAACTTGCTGTTCGGCGTTGAAGTTGAGATAGTTGTTTACATTATCTCTACCCGCTCGGTCGAAGTTGAGTGGGAGGGTGTTAATGCCTCTACTGTCATTCAGACTGGAGTTAATAGGCAACTCGTGAGTGGTATTGATCCTTCTCAAGGATACGCCACTGATTTCATAAGGGAAGATACGTGTACCAGCATTATGAATAGAAACGGCAGTGTCATCAATACCTCTTCCGAGAATACCTAGCTCACCATTACCATTGTTTGTGTACTCAATGATCTCACCACCTAGGTAAGCATATCCAACGCTGGTAGTAATGCCTTCAAACTTAGCGAATACTAGTTCATCAGCAACGGTGATGGAGTTAGACTCGATGTTGACTGCCTGCTCTAGGACTGTTCCTGCGGTGTCTGGTAGAACTCCAATGATAGTTAGGAGGTTCTGGTCAGACTGCATACCGTGGACTGGGAAGTTCACAATAAAGGTGTTTCCTTCATTCATTACACCCTGAACAGTAGATGCCTGTCTTACACCAACATTGGTATCTGCTAGGTCATCGGTGACTGGGTCAATAATCTTAATAGTATCGGTTACAGTGAATGACCTGTAGCCAGTGACATTAGTTACGTATAGAGTATCGGTTTGACCAATAACCTCAACGGATAGGATGGCATCACCACCAGCACCAGCAACTTCTGCGGTTGTTAAGCCAACAGTATCACCTACTTTGTAACCTTCGCCCTGGTTAAGGACAGTAACAGCATCAATTTCGCCACCTACAATGTCAACAGATACAGTTGCACCCTCACCCAAACTATCTAATGGATAAAGTGTAACAGGACTGTATGTTCCATCAACGAAACCAACACCTGGGTCAGTGATCTCAATAAGACCAGCAGGACCACCGATACTTTCTAGGTCAGAACGAATCTTAACCGTCTCAGTAGCACCAGCACCAACAGATACAATGGCATCACCTGGGGTGAATGGGTATGTGTTGGAGAATACGGGAACCTTGAGTCTTCTTGGTAATGTCGTAATTGGGTTGGGTGGTAGTGGAGTTTGGTTCCCAAGTGGTGGGTTGACCATAAACACAGTTGCTTCCTGAGTAACAAACTCAGCTTTGTATAGCGTGAACTTAAGGTCTTCAAACTGTGTAGGTGTCCAGATGGAACCATTCTGTGACTTAAACAATGAACCGTTTAGGTACTGCTGTGAAATGATGGCAGAACCAGTAATGGCTGAGTTGTTTAGAGTGTCTTCTGTTGTTGCGTTGGCATCAAAGTTTACATCAACAACACCGTCAATGTTTGCTTCACCCATACGGGCGATCCAAGCAGTGTACTCATCAGTAGTAGGAGCTAGTAGGACTACAGCGTACGTAATACCTGGCTCTAGGTAGATGGGTGATGGGAATACGACGTTAGTTGCTACAGAAGCATCATCAGAAATATTGACCTGAGATGGTGATAGGACTACTTCAGCATAGTCTTGGATGATGAAGTTCTCTGGAGTTCCTAGTGTGGTTGGACGAATCTGTACCGTTAGGTTGTCAGAAGCAGCTCTAGACGCCATAAAGATGTCTACTGATGTCAAGAATGCACCAGTCTCATCAACACGGAAGGTTTGTGCTAGTGGGTCATCGTCTCTAACTCGGACAGTCCGTCTGATAGTTCTGGTTCTATCAATGAACTGTCTGACAGTTCTGGTTCTATCAATAGTACGGTTAATAGTAACAGTACGGTCAATAACGTTAGTGAAGTTGTTTGTAACCGTGTTGTCAATAATAACTGGAGGTGGTGGGGGTGGAAGATCGCGAATAGTTACGCTTTCTGTTCTTCTGTTCTGAACTGTACCTGATGACTCAAATGCAGCATCTGCGAATGAGATATTAGCACCACCAATAACAGGCTGGTCATCAGTAGGACTAGATGATAGACGGAAGGTTCTGATGCCAGTTCTTAAGCGGAAAGCAGGAGCTGGGTTTGCGTATGGGTCACGGAAGAAGAAGTTGCCGAATAGTTCACCGAAACTATCGGAGACTAGCCTGACGTCAGAAACGTCTGCTACGGCACCACTTGCGGAACCAACTAGTCTTACACCTGCTCCGATGAGTCCAAAGAACCTATCATCAGAAATGTCTGCCAACGCATTAGTATCAACGTTCAAGATAGTTGATGAGGTTGAATACTGAGCTGGGATAGTAATTTCCCTGTTGTATGGGTTTAGTGTGAATGTTCTGACTGGGTCACTAAAGTTTCCTGTCTTATGGTTAGGAGCAGCAACACGAGCAGAGAAGATCTGTGAGTTTCCGTTGAAACCACGTACTGTCTCCCCTACCTGGAAGGTCCCTGAACGCATTGAAACTTCAATAAGCTTAGGTATAACGTCGATGCCACCAGAGCCCTCAAAGAAGGGATAGAAGCGTGTTAGGGGGCGAATGCCGCTGGAGTTGAATGCAACGTTACGCTCACGCATAAACTGAGCTACTTCAATACTCTCAACGAAAGTCCTGGTAAAGTCTCCGGTCGTAGAACCGAATACATCAATACGCCTGTTGCCAATCTGACGAGTAACAACAAAGTCATCTGAACGTGGGTTTAGGAATACTGAACCATCGTATAGAATAACGTTGAATGGGTTGACATTCTCAATACGTGACGCTAGTGGCTGTTTGATCCACTCAATTTCATCGTAGGATAGAGTAACCAAGTCACCAGTCTTTGTTGTATTGGCATCAACAAGAGCTAAGTCTTGGTTTAGATCGACGTTTAACTCATCAGTTCCTTCAGCCAACTTGAGCCTTAGTGGCATAGTCGCAAACTCACTGAATGCTACAAGAGCACCAGCATCTGTGTTTACATCAATAACACAGTCTTGGTTGTCATAGTCAACGAGGTTGGTTGTAGTGAAGTCATCAGCAAAGAAACCAGTCTTGAAGCGGTTGTTGCCCTGTCCATCTAGGACTTGTAGGGACTCAGTCTCTCTTTCTAGTAGGGATAGTGATGTGATCTCTTCTAGGTTCTCAAGACGTGTTTCTAACTTACCAATGTCACGCATTGTATAGCGCTTATTGTCAACCTGGATGATCTTCGCATCGTTTACATTATAAAGGTATGGAGGATACTCAATTTGAGCTAGTTCCATAGCACCATCAGAAACCAATGGCAATGCAGGGAACATCGCAGGAGCACCAAATAGTACCTTAAACTCACCTTCTTTGTCTAGTAGGACTCTGTCCTTTCTACCAACATAGAAGTCATAACCGAGAGTCATACTCTCACTAGGAGCGATGACAAGAGTCGCAGTAGAACCAGAAGTTCCAAACTCACGAGTTCTGTAGTCAAATGGGGATGACGTCGTACTGGTCCAGGGAGCCACACGTGGGCGGAAGTCTAATGTATCTGCCGCACGAACCTTTGCAGCGCCACTGATGGAGCCTAGAAGGGGCATACCGAAGCTGTAGCTTTCCTCATCATATGAGTTGGCAGTATAGAAGTCTCCTTTATCATTAGCAGGAACAGCATAACGGTCAAAGATGACGAGTAGTTGCTTTTTAGGAGAAGCCTTACCAGCCTTTCTGATAAGTCTAGAGTAGTCATAGAACTGCTCTCTCTGACCAGCATCTAGTGTGAATGAAGAGGTCTGATCGACATAGTTGCCGTCAGTGATCTGTTGTAGGTTGGTTGTAACCTTACTTTCGTCAAAGATGACACGCTCACCAACTTCAAACCTAGACTGACTCAAATACACAAAGCGGACAGTTGACTCTGATGGAGTGCTTACAACTTTACCAACAGCACCAGAGACATTACCTTTGACGAGTTCGCCAGTAACAACGTTTGTATCCAAGCTTAGACCAGCAACAAAGCCTAGGACGTCCAAAGTAGGAGCGCCGTTGCCAGTTGACTCGTATACAGCAAAGACTTGCTTAACATCAGGGATGTTTAGTGAGATCTCTTCGTCATCAACACGTAAACCATAGTATGAGTTCTGGGTCATACCATAGTCACCAGTACCAATACCGGTAGAGATCTTATTAACAATGAACTCTTGGCTCTTAACAACAACCTTAGTTTTTGACTTAATATTGTTCTTAATAGCAGTAACATTAGCAGTTACGCCAGTTTGGTTAGTTCTAATACCACGGAATGTAACAGTGCCACCAAGGACATTGACCTGGTTGCTTGAAAGTGGAGCAGTTGTTCCATCAGCATAATGAATAGAGTATCTCTCCTGGTCAAACGCAATAAAGGAAGCGTCATCAACATTCAAGTCAGATGTGTTTACGGTAAGAGTGCCGTTTGCATCTGTAGCTACGTTAGTGACCTGTCTGGAGAAGATGAGGCTAGAAGATGATAAGTCAACCTTAGCAATGTTGCTCTCTTCCATCTGCGCATATAGGAATGCGTTCTCCTGGTTTAATACACGTGACTCGCTAGTTGATGCGGGTACATCGATAGTTGTGCCAGGTAATGTGCCATCAGCGTAGTCGGCTACACTGGCAACAGGACCCACGGTCATGTTTAAGTTATTAGCACTGATGCTAAGAACTTCATTAATAGTTGGAATAGTTAAACCTTGCTTTTGATAGACAACGAGGTCACCTGGCTTATAAGCATTGAATAAGCGTCCAGCACAACTAACAGCACCACCTGAGGTGATGGTGTATAGGTCTGATGGTAAGAAGTTAGTCTGAGTTCTAATATACTGTCTTGTATCAGCAGAGAAGTTGACCTGTAGACCAGGTGAAACTACACTTGAGTCCTGGAAGATAGACTTGACTTGGTTGGGCTTATATGCTGTTAGGGCAGCAATAGTGAATGAGTTTTCTTGGTTTCCATTAACAGATAGTGCCTCTCCACGAGAGAACTCACCACTGGTTTGAGTTAGAAGTAGGTCAGTTCCATTGATGGACTTAACATAACCAACAGCACCACTACTTAGACCTTTGATGCGATATGCAGCAGACAACTTACCATTACCACTTGTGTTAAGTGTGATACGGGTAAAGATTTGCTGGTCAAATAAGTATAGTGTGAATGGAGTTCCGTTTCCACTGTAAGGAGCATCTTCTAGAGCATACGTATATACACGTCCTTCACCAATCTGAGTACCAGTTGGTAGGTTTGATGAATTCTTTCTACCGCTCCATAGCTGAACAATGTTGTCGTCCTTATCTAGACCGATGGCAGGGGTGCCGTAAGTATTATTAACTAGATACAAGCTTCCCATTTCAAATGGAATAGCAGTAGAAGGAACATTCTCAGTTGTTCTTGGCTTAGGGGAGTCTAGGTTGACTGTACCGGCGTTAGTTGTATCATAACCACGAACATATGCCTTACCAGCAGAAACCTTAATAATAGCAAGGTCATCTGAGGGAGTACCACCTTCAGCAGTCTTCTGCTCTTCGGTGTACACACCACCATTACCGATGCCATCGTTTAGTGACTCATCTAGGGAAACACCTAGACCTTTTACGACATAGTCGCCAGACTCATCGTAAGTTCTTTGGGCAATATAGTCCTTAATGAGGTTATAGTTGCTTCCTTCCTCAATACGCTTAACTTCACCATCTTCTACGCGGAGTAGTTCAACGAAGTCGGTGTCATTAAAGTCGTTTAGTGGCTTCTTAGTTAAGACAGCCTGAATTTTTAGACGGTCTGCACCTGGGGCAGAGAAGTTATTGAAGCCCTTTGCATTATCATATAATGATGGGTCTTGACCAGCAGTTACAATACTTTCTGCGATCTGTAGACCAACACGATATGATGGGTTGTTTACATAAGGCTCAAGAATAACGGTGCTCTTAGATACTTGAACGAAAGTTCCACGTAGGAAATAAACACCATTAGAAATATTAGCAGCAGAGCCAGTTGTAGTGGCGTCTGTTGTTACTGTTGTACCGAAGATACTACCACCAGTAATAGTGGTGTTGCCATAAGTTACAGGCTCATCAACAATAATAGCTTCGTTAGAGTTGAAAGTAGTAGTTGTCTCATCACTACCACTATCATTATAAGAAACGAAAATAGTTGGATTGTCAACACCTTCATTGGGAGGTAGAAGATAGTTAATGACTTTGGCAGTAATGCCTGTCACTTCACCACGAATTGTCTTACCGACAAGCTGAGCAAGATACAAGGAAACATCAATGCCGTTTTGCTGGGGCTCCAGAATAACAGCAGAGTAGTTTGGGTTATATGTGATACTACCGGGTATCACCATAGAACCTTCTTTGAAGAAGTGCTCTCCAAAGGTACTAATTTGGTTTTGAAGAATTGACTGAAGGACAGTTAGTTCTCTAGCTTGGACGGGGAATCCGGGCTTAAAGAGTACCTGATAATAGTCCTTCGCAGCATCAAAGTCGTCAAAGTACGGACTTGTATCTAGATTGATCTGAGACATTGTTTAGAATTCCAAAATGATCTTAACGTCTTCTTTTTGGCGTGGGTTTCTGGGCACCAAAGGACGGTTATCCAAGTAAATAATTTCCCCGCTCTGTTTATTTATCTCCGGGTTTGCAAGCCCGTTTGTGAACTCAACACCAAGCTCAACAGCCTTATTTGCTACTGTAATAGTAGAACCGTTGAAGGTTGTATCAACAGAACCTAGGAAACCAGAGCCAGTTGATAGTGGGTTACCAGAAGAGACGAAAGGAATTCTGTTACCTGAAGTACTAATGCCAGTATAGTCCTGGTTTGTATTAGTAACGGGGTTATAATATAGTGAGCGGTCTTGAATGTATTTAAGGACCTTGCTCTCCTCATCAAATGAGCAGACATATCCTTTAGCAATACCTTCAGGAGTTTCTTGCTCAATAACTTCACCAATTTCAACAGAACCACTGAAAGATAGAATCTTTAGTGAGTTTGCGGATGTGAATGTATTCTCCGTAAACAATGTGGTGGAGTTGAAGATAGTTGGGTTTCTAATGAGACCAATTTGAGCAAACTGAGTATCAATAGGGAAGTCTTCAGTTGAGTCGTCGAAACGAGCATAAACTAGAACTCGGTCAGTACCTAGTTCCTCGTAGATATTGAAGCCGTGTCCAATAGAAGGTGGAATAATAACGTCAAGCTTTGCTGCCTGAGACGCATTCTGGTTGATAGGACCTAGGTCAACCAAGCCCCAACTGTAGTCTTTACCACCTTTGGAGATAAGAGCCTGAGTAATTGTACCGGAGCTGACGTCAATAATAGCTCTTGCATCAGTGCCATCACCGATAATACGCATTTCCTGACCGACACCACCAGCATAACCAGCGCCACCCTTATCAATATAGATCTGCTTTAGCTGGGAGTCATTGATATCGGAGTCTCCACTTTCGCGAATAGATGCGATTTGTGGGTCTTCTGAAGTCAACCAGTTGTTGGGAACAGTAATATACTCAGTAGAGTCAAACTTAATGACGTCTGCTGGGGATACTGTAAATAGATACTTCCAAATATATCCATCACCACTTGAGCCTGCTGCGGAGGGCTCAGTATCAATAAAGGTAGGCTGGTCTTCTGAGCCATTACCTTTGGGGTTTGCACCTGTTGAGCCATTGCTTAGGCAAATGTACACTCTGAAATCTTCGTTCACCACATAGTAGTTGGCGTCATACAGGCGTGTTGATGACGTGTTGGGCGATACGTTGAAGACACTGTAGTCATCGCGGTATTGCTCAAAACGAGCACCTTTCTTCCAGTCAATACGACGGATAACACGTCTAATATTGCCGGGTGTAATTCTTCTCCCATACATCATCCAGTCATAGCAACTGCGAATGTATGAGAAGTTGTCGATAGGAGCCAAAGGATCTTCGTTCCAATCTGGTGATCTTCCATATAGGTCACCAACTGGGTTGGGAAGACCAATGAAAATGTAATAGGAATTGTTGGGGTCTGTTACTGATTCAACGAAGTTGTCAGCATTAAACAGCCTAAATTCATCTGTGATAAGAGCAGCCATTGTATAATTTCAGAGTGCGTATATAATGTCCGTACATTATTTATACACACTCCAAAAACTTACTTATCCCTTCTTAGGTAAACCACCCTCGTTTCGTAGACCTTCTGAGGTACGCTTGACGATAGGATACTCAGTCATCTGGGGGTTGTATGTAGAACCATCGATCTGGTTAAGTTCGATGGAGTTGTCAAGGTCACGAACGAGGTTCGCAAACCTACCCCAACTGAAGTACCCAAGGTTGTCGCCCTGCGTGTTGATGCCGATGCCTGGGTTGCCGATGACGTTAGTGTCAAAGTAACCGATACGTGACAGTGGCTGGTTGTCGTAGATCTGATAAACACAGTCTAGGAACTGAGTACCAACACCGACTCGCTCAGAAACGATGTTTCCGACTGACACGACACCATTACCAACGGATGTGTCACTAATGACTACGGAGTAACCAGGAACTAGTTGGTTGAGGTCAATAGGACCGTCTACTTTGTAGTAGAACCTAATGCCGTTGCCAATAGCAGGCGTTGAGCCGCTTGTTCTTTGGATGCCCGTGATAATACCGGAGAAACCTTGGATGATAGGCATATCAAGGATGTCCTCGAAAGGAACCGGTGGGTTAGTGATACTGATGATAGGTGGTCTAGCTGGGTCATATCCTTGACCTGGGTTGATGACGCTTACGCCACCGGGTGCGATACTACCGCCGATGAATACGATGAACAACTGTGCTCTTCTTGGGTCATCAGCAGGAGCAGAAACTCCAGGAGGTGCTCCGATAGTGACTCTCACGCCCGTGCCCGATGGTGGATAACCTGAACCAGGCTCAATAACATCTACTCTAGAAATGCCACCTGTAGGTCCAACTACCGCCTCAAGAACAGCGGGAACAATAACATCAGGGATGGGGTTCACACGTGCCTCTAAGTTCGTTAGAACAGATGGGGGATACGTGTATGTCTCGTAGTCAAATAGCTCAGCGCTGTCTACGAACATCTGAGTGTCAGTTTCCAAGAAGTTGCGGATAATAGATGCGGTAGGCTTAATGACTGCCTCTAGGGAGTCTCTAGTCTTAGGCGCGATCTCACCATAGATGAAGATGTCACGCTTTTGCTTATCCCAAGCAACTTCTCTAGGCTTTTCAGTCTCTAGGTCACCGGAGCCGAAGTAGAGGTTTGATCTTACTGTATCAGAAGAAGCAATCTCGGTTACGGTTCTAATGAACTGAGTCTCGGTGCCCTCAATAGCGTCATTTTTCTTCATTTGGAGTTGATCTCCTGGGCGGAGTGACTCATCAACTTCAAGAACTAGACGGGAGTCAACAGAGCGCTTACCACGATAGAAGTAGATGTCAATGTCATCTTGTACGAATGGTGCGCGTGAGAATGTGAAGGAAGTACCACCATCAAACTCGTAGTTGAGACCAGGAACCTGGAGAACCGTGTTGACATAGATGAGCAAGATGCTGTCTAGGTCAATGGCGGCTGAGTCTTCATCGGCTGGGTTCTTCTCGAACGAGAACTGCTGTCCCTTGTAGTTTAGTGGGAAGCGAACGCGGTCACCATCTTGTAGATTCTTGATGCTGTCGATGTAGTCTAGTTCACCAAAGTTCCAAGCAGAGAAGTTATCGGTGAAGATTTCTAGAACGGTTAGTTGGAATGGCTCGATAGGTTGACTTAGTGACTTATCGGTGACCAAACCAACTACTTCTACAACATCACCAGGGAGGAAAGCGTATCCCTGGTTAGAGATCTCATAGTTGTTGACGGAGAAGTACTCAGAACGACCAATAGCAGTGGTCGTAGCAGCTCCAACATCACAAGTGATGAAGAGGTTCTTACCAGTCTCTGATGAGAAGCCCACAGAACGCCTGAAGACGCCCTTAGTTGGCAAGTTCGCATAGTTGGGGTCAGGTGCCCATACATATGGGTTGGTGTAGCCCGTACCGCCGTCTAGGACAACGATACTGGTTAGTTCGCCACCAGGACCAGGATATGCGATGATAGACGCGGCGAGACCTACGTGACCCTCTTCCGTAATACCAATACCGATAGAAGGTAAGTTATAACCGGAACCGGGGTTGTTCTTGTTGTAGTTTCCGACTTGACCGCCACCAACGTAGGTGTGGGTAAACTCAGACTCACCAACTAGAACGCGGAAGGTTGCCTTATCATCACGGAAGATGAATGGGAATGCTTCACCACGGTCAGGGAAGAAGTCGGTATTGAGACCAACTCTCATTGTTCCGCCGTTGACATACGTGTGAGTGATGCCAGTTACAACGCCAACATTAACCTCAACAGTGAATGCGTCAGGAGTTGCGATGATGGGGAACTCATAACCATAGGTTCCGTCTGGGAATACCGTGGTTGTGAAGCCAACGGTTCCAATACCACCGCTCACGTATGTGTGCGCGATGCCAGGAGCAGCACCTACATCCAATACCAATGTGTTTAGTGAAGTAACGTCTACGACATTGAACTCGTAGCCATTTGTTCCATCAGGGAAGATAGTAGTTGTGAAACCAACGGTTCCAATACCGCCGCTTACGTACTCTTGTGCGAATGGTAGAGTACCAACGCCAATGGTGACTGACTGTAGGTCTGGTGTTGATAGAATTTCAAACTCATAACCTTGAGTACCATCGGGGTATACAGTAGTAGTGAAGCCAACGAATACGCGACCGTCTCTTGAGTACTCGTGA
>JAAHTG010001747.1_pt1 | contig 13934 bp, 8 predicted proteins | sample 6116081 | NCBI WGS metagenome assembly JAAHTG01 (sample SAMN13939989, study PRJNA603662) | sponge metagenome | isolation source: marine sponge | host: Mycale hentscheli | place: New Zealand | collected 2005 | reverse complement strand
GTGCAAAGGGAGTTAAAATAGTTAAAGTAGATCCAAGTGATATACAAAAGAACAACATTGACCTATCTAAAAAGACAGCTGGAGTGACCAATAAGAGTATAGATGTGACTCAAGTTAGACGTAAGATGAGAGATCCAGCACACAGAGATAATGTAGAGTTTACTACTCTGATGTTATCTGAAGGTAAACTATCACCAGATTATGCTAACATATCTCCCCCTAACGTAGAAACTGTACAAGACACAGAAACACTGGTTGTACAAGGCAGTTCTGTTTTAGGCAATCCATCTCCACATCTTACTTCTAAAAGGATTATTAGATAATGGCTCTTAAATATTTACCAGATCTTAGATACTTACCCGAGGGACTTTCTAAAGTAGATTCTAATACTCCAATCAATAGTGGTATTACTATGGGTAACTTTCTTAAAGGTATTACTCTAGATCATATACCTGAGGTAAAAGATAGAATACAGATAGCTCGTAACCTTTTACCTCAAGCTCAAATACTAAAAGCTATTGGGGAAGACAGCAAACGGTTTAGTAGACATAAGCTAGTTGTTATAGAAGGGTTATATAAAGCTGACCCTGAAGAGCAGATGACAGAGACAGAAGAGAATACTAACTTCTTAGCGACTACAGGACGTTCGGTGGTGTATGAACTGAGACGTAACAATTCTATTGACAATGAAAAGACCTTTGAGCTGGCTAGGTTTCTTCAAACATATCATCGCACATACGAAAAACTGATATTAGATTATGATACTTACAACGAAGGTGAGTTGAATGTTCAGATTATTATTGAAATGCCAATCATACCTTCTGACTATAGTGTTAAGTTTAAAGGTATGGTAGAGACACGATTCAACAATAAGGTCCAAGCAACCAATCAGCTAATTGAAATAACAGAAACTCCAACAACACAAATACAGTTCCCAGCTGACCTACCCGATGAAGTTGCAGGATACTTTACCATTGGTGATGTTCATGCTAGAAACTTAAAAGTGTTTGGAGGAGATCCGTGGCAAACATTTGCTAGAGATGCAAGAACTTCCAGAGATCAAGATATTATAAAAAACATTAAACTAATTAAAGCTGGTGAGGTAGTTGTGATATCTGCTGGTGTCAATGATGCTATAAGCACGAATGACACTCCTGCTCTGATTGCTGAAAGAGTTAAGAAGATAGTAAACACATCGTATCAGCTAGAGCATTCCATAACATTCCTATTGTTTAAGATAACAAGTAAAACAAGTACTAGGAGACAGTTACAGGTAAGGCAAGCTATAGTATTAGCATTATCTGATTTAACTGATATACGTCTTCTAGATTTAAACTCATCTCAGTATAGTCTAGGAGTAGACGGTATAAGTTTAAGTAAAGAGTCTTACATATCAGTTTCAAACGTGCTAATTTAACTTATAAATAACAGAAATAATTGGAAGACAAATGGCTATAAGAAGAGTTTTATCTACAGAAGATGGTAATCTTCAGAAGAGTACGTTGATATCCTCACGTACCGTAGACTATTTAGATATAGATTTGACGTTTGCGAAAAGACCTTCTGGTGATGTGTATAAGAAAAAAGATGCTGCTGCTGTTAAGCAATCAATAAAGAATCTTCTTCTTACAGATTATTATGAGAAACCTTTCCAACCTTTCTTTGGCGGTAATCTGCGAGCCATGTTGTTTGAGTTAGCTGATGATGATACAGAAGATGAAATAAGATCAAATATTATTACAGCTATTAATAACTATGAACCTAGAGTTGAAATACAAAACATAGATGTAAATGTTCTTCCAGATCAAAATGACATGAGAGTATCAATTGTGTTTAAGGTTATAAGCACAGAAGAACTAGTAACATTCACTACGAACCTATCGAGGCTAAGATAATGGCAACCACAATTAAGTCGACCAACCTAGACTTTACATCGATCAAAAGTAACTTGAAGACATTCTTAGCTCAGCAAGACGAGTTTGCTGACTACAACTTTGAGGCTTCTGGACTATCCAACATACTAGATGTACTAGCGTATAACACTCACTACAATGGACTTATAGCCAACTTTGCTTTGAACGAGTCGTTCCTTGGGACTGCGCAGCTAAGAAGCTCTCTTGTATCATTAGCTGAAGGTATTGGCTATATTCCCAAATCAAAATCTGCATCGAGAGCCACAATTAACTTCTCTGTTAATCTAACTTCATTAGCAGAAAGACCCACAACTATATCATTAGCTCCAGGGGTTGTATTTGAGAGTTCAATAGATGATGTCACATACACATTCCAAACAAGAGAAACGGTAGAAGCTTTTGATGATGGATCTGGGATATACCAGTTTAAAAATCTTGCAGGCACGACTGATATAGAAATATTTGAAGGTGCCCAGAGAACAAAAATATTCATTGCAGATGCGGTATCTCAAGACGCACTTTATATTATACCAGACAAGAACTTAGATTTAGACACAACCATTGTTAGAGTGTACGAAAGTCCAACGTCTATTGCTTTCAACACATATCAAAATTTGCAAGATGCTACTCTTATAAACGCTTCTACAGCTCTTTATATCTTGAAAGAGTCTCCCAATGAGTTCTTTGAACTATCTTTTGGCGATGGAGTAACATTTGGAGTTACTCCTAAGGCTGGATATAAAATTGAAGTAGACTATCTTTCAGTGTCAGGTCCCGATGCTAATGATGGTGTGTTGTTTACTCCAACCACACAGGTTAATGTAGGTGGTCAAGCATTTACTATTTCAGCCCAGACAGTCACTAACTCTCTTGGTGGAGATGTAAAAGAAACAAACCAGTCTATAAGAACAAATGCTCCATTCCAATACGCTACTCAGAATAGAATGGTTACAGCAGATGACTACTCATCTTTAGTATTAAGAAACTTCTCTACTCTTATCAAAGATATCAAATCTTTTGGAGGAGAAGATGCATTAAAACCTGAATTTGGTGCTGTGTATATGTCTATTGTATTTGAAGACGATGTATTACCAGGTACTCAAACCGCTACAAAGAATAGTATTCAAGAACTGGTAGATCAATTGTCGATTGTATCGTTTAGATTGAGATATCTAGATCCAATTACCACGTTTGTGGAAACGAACACATTCTTCCAACTTAATCCTAAACTGACCACACTATCGTTAAACAGTATCACTGATAGTGTTAATTCTGTTGTAAGAGATTACTTTAGTGGCAATACAGGGAAGTTTGGACAGGCTTATAGACGTTCAAACATACTATCTTTAATTGACGATGTTTCTCCAGCTGTGCTTTCTTCTCGTATGGAAGTAAAAATGCAGCAAAGAATTGTTCCAAGACTTGATGCACAAAACGATTTTGAATTGAGATTTCCTGTTTCTATAGCACCTGCTGATGATGTTAATCACATAGTCAATAGCACCCCATTCAATATTGATAACAGAGCTGGTAAAATAAGAAACAAATTAAACAGCAATAAGCTTGAAGTTGTTACCCTAGATGGATTAACAATAATAGTTGATAATGTGGGCAGCTTTAATGCTACCGAAGGTATTTTAAATCTAGTAGGTTTTAAACCTAGTAGTATCATCGGAGCTGTCAACTATATTAAGGTGAGTGTTACTCCCGCCAACCAAAGTGCTATTGCTCCACAAAGACAAGACATCCTCCAATTTGACGAAGATCCATCCTTTGCGTCAGCCGTAATAGTAGAGTCGGTGTAGTATGCCTAGAGATTATACCTTAAAAGATAACCTTCGTAGAGATTACAGGTTTACTGATCATCATTTAGTAGAACAAGTTCTTCCTGATTACTTCAAAGCAGATTATCCTAAAATAATTAAGCTACTTGAAGCGTATAATCAATATGAAGACTCAGATCAATCACCAGCTAGACTTGTGCATGATGTTATTACAGCAAGAGATATTACTGCTAACGACTTGTCTCTTTTATCTTTTATAGAAGATGAATTACTTCTAGGACAATCCTACTTTGAAGGGTTTAGCAATAAGAGAGCAGCAGCTAAATTCTCTAATAACCTTTATAGATCAAAAGGTACATTGTATTCTATACAGCAGTTCTTTAGAACTTTCTTTGGTATTACTCCTGATGTGAGATACACTAAAGAAGATAGGTTTATGGTAGGGGAACCTGCCTCTCGCATTGGCTTTGACTCGCAGAAAGTTTTAACCGACGATAAACTATATCAAGTGTTTGCTATCTTAATTAAGACAGACATTCCTATTGATCGATGGAGAGAAGCTTATAAACTCTTCGTACATCCAGCGGGTATGTATGTTGGGGGTCAAGTGTTGCTTGAAGCTACAGGAAACATCGATTTTGGTATCATGCCAGACTTTGAAGATATCAACATAGATCCAGTCGTACAAGGTGAAGCGTCACTAGGAGCTGGAATACTAGTAACAGACTTAACCGGTGAAGTAGATTCAGACGGCAGAGGCACATACGCAAAACTTAGAATTGATCTACCAGGGTCTGTTGAAGAGATACAAAATATTTCTATCGATGAACTTAATCAGAACTACAGATCTATTAGCGAACTTATTGGAACCAGTTCACCTCACATGGACGGTGACTCTTCAACTAATGTTGCAGACTTCTCTCAAGATAGAGCAATATTTGATACTATGGATGAAGTTAAATATACTTACTATGATTCAGATTCAGCATAATAACCATTATAAATAATACTAATCACAGATACGGACTTAGCAATGGCAAGACAGAACATTAATAGAGGCACTACAGCCAATGATGGTACAGGTGATACACTCAGGATCACTGCCGGTAAGATAAATGACAACTTTGGAGAACTATACAGCCTTCTTGGAGGTGATAGCGCTCAGGTTACAACAAAGATGTCTCTATCGGATAATGGGTTAATATTTAAAGGTCTAACGCACGATACTACACTAGGTTTTGTAGAAGGGTCGGCTGCGTTATCAATTAACCTTCCTAATGAAAGTGGTACAGTTGCTCTTGTGGGTGGTACTCAGACACTTGTTAATAAAACATTGACTGATCCTCTTCTAACTCTACCTCAGATTAATGATACATCAGCTGATCATCAGTATCTGGTTGGTGTGAGTGAGTTAGCTGCGGATAGAACAATCACATTACCTCTACTGGCAACTAACGATGAGTTTACCTTTAATGCTCATGCACAGACGCTGACAAACAAAACATTAACAACGCCTAGTATTGTAACTCCTAAAATTACAACTGCGATTAATGATGTTAATAATGCAGAGATAATTAGACTAACTCCTACAGCATCTGCAGTAAATGAAATTCAGATTAGTAACGCAGCTACAACTGGAGTACCTCAAGTCGCTGCTGTAGGCACTGATACTAATGTTAGTTTAGGTCTGTCAGGTACTGGTACTGGACTTGTTGAAATACAAACAGGTGTAACATATAAATCAGAAACTGTTAACGCTAGTGCACAAGCAATTAGTTTAGCACGCACGATGTCTATATTTAATTTAGGAACTGCTTCTACTGCTACGTTAGCTAACGGTACTGAGGTAGGCCAAACAAAAACATTTGTTAATAGAGCTGCAGGAGCTGTTACCGTGACTCCTACAACATTCTTTAACGGTACTAGCTTTACAGTAAAACAATACGGTATAGTAAACTGTGTATGGGTTGATAATACAGATGGGTGGATGTTAATGATGCCTAAACTGTACACATCCAGTGATACAGCAGCCCTATACTATATAACAGCATAAGAGATATAACATGCCAGCAATTATTACAGATAGATTCAAAAAAGAGATTCTTTTAAACCTTCAAAAGGATATTGATAGCGCAGCTAACAATTACTACGTCTCTGTAGGTAGGCCTATTGATTGGAACGGAACTGATACTGCTCCAACTCCTACTAATGCTATTCGAACAGAACGAGATGCTCGTCACAATATGACAGCTATTAAGAATGTAGAGGCTCACTCCTTTGTTATACCAAGATACACTTGGTCGTTAGGAGCAATCTACCAGGCATACAATGATAATTCTGTAGGGCATCCCGCCAATAGTTTCTATGTCATTACAGATGAGAATAACGTATATGTGTGCCTCGAAGCGGGTCAGACTGCTCTGGGTCAATCAGTTACATCTACAGTTAAACCTTCCGGCACATTAACAAAAGCATTTGAAACTGCTGATGGTTATGTGTGGAAGTTCTTATACTCAGTTGGTGCTTTGAGAGCGTCACAATTCTTATCAGCTAACTATATGCCCGCGAGAGTATTTGGTCCATTTGATTCTGATGATCCAGCTGATCATGTTGAGCAGGTTGGTATTCAGGATGCTGCAATTCCTGGAGAAGTAGTGGGTTATCAAGTGTTGTCTGGAGGTTCTGGTTATACAACAGTTCCTACAGTTGAGGTTATAGGTAATGGAGTAGCAGCAAATGCTACCGCTACTATCAGTGGTGGTGCTGTAACAAAGATTAATGTTAAAGACTCTGATGGAAATAAAGCTCATGGTAGAAACTTTACACACGCTCATGTAAAAATCACGGGTGGGAATGGATCAGGAGCAATTGCAAGACCTATCGTTGGTCCTAAAGCTGGATTTGGTGCTGATCCAAGAGATGATCTCAAAGCAACAGCTATGATGTTCACAGCTAAGCCATCTGGCGATGAAGGATCAAATTGGGTGGTAGGTAATGATTTCAGACAAGTTACTCTCATTAAAAATATGGAAATACCAGACTCAGATGCTTTATATACAGGTGTTACTGGTAATGCTTTAAGACGGATGAAGTTCTCAGCTATAACAACTGGTTTCTCAGCAGATAAAACTATGCTAGGTGCACAATCAGAAGCAAAGGCTTATGTTGTAAAATCAGACTCAGATGAGGTTTGGTATATTCAAGATTCAGACACTCAATTTGTACCGTTTAGAGAAGGTGAAGCTATATCTGAAACAGATGGTTCTGGCGCTGGTACTCTTGAAGCAGCAGGCATTGATGCTGATTCAGACACATACCTCAACGCAGATGTCGACACAACTACGGGTGAAATAATGTATATAGATAATAGAGCAGCAATACAAAGATCAGCAGATCAAACAGAAGATATAAAAATTATTATCCAACTTTAATGGAAGACTAATATGGTAAAAGCATTTACATCCGAAATATTCTCATCTACTTACAGAGATGATTTTAAAGACAGCGACAACTTCCACAGGATCCTGTTTAACAGTGGACGTGCTTTACAAGCTCGTGAGCTTACTCAGTTGCAAACTATCATGCAAAAGGAATTGGGTCGATTAGGTAAGCATATATTTAAAGAAGGTGCTTCTGTAAACCCAGGTGGAGTTACAGTAAATAACGAATATGAGTTTATTAAACTAGACACAACAACTCTGCCGCTTCCTGCAATCATTACAGACTTAGTAGGAGTAGAGTTTACATCTGATAGTTTAGTTAAATTTAAAGTACTCGAAGTAGTTGCAGCCACATCAAGTGATCCTGCTACACTGTATGTCACTTACACAGATACAAAATCTGCTGCTGCTTCAGCTAATTCAGTTTCAATAAGGGTTTCAGCTGGCGAAGCTATAAGCTCTTCAACATATAGTTTAACGGTTCAAGCAACCAACACTGTATCCAATCCAGCTGTGGGTCAAGGTACAAAAGCTTCTATCCATGCTGGCGATTTCTTTGCTCAAGAACACTTTGTCTTTGCTAAAGGTCAATCACTAATTATTTCTAAGTATACATCAAATCCAAATGTAAGATTGGGATTCAAGGTTACGCAAGATGTTGTTACATCCTCTGACAATTCAGCCTTGTTTGATAATCAAGGCGCTACGCCTAACCTAGCATCGCCAGGTGCAGATAGATACAGGATTAATTTAACAATTGCTGATGGTGCATATGTAGACTCGGACGAGAACTTTATTGAAGTGGTCAATATTGTACAAGGGTTTATTCAATCTCAAGTAGGTGCTACAGATAATTATAATCAAATAGCAAATGTTATGGCTCGTAGGACTAAAGAAGAGTCTGGTGATTATATTGTAAAACCTTTTGAGCTTGAGTTTGAAACAAACGATTCCGATACAAACAAGATAAACTATATCGTCAGTTCAGGTATAGGTTACGTTGATGGCTTCAGAGTTGCTACTTCTGGTCAGACAGCTATTGTTGTATCTAAGCCTAGGGTAACAGCTTCAGCAAATAACGAAGTGGTCGCTGCTAACTATGGTAGCTATGTTGTTGTGTCAGGTGGTAAAGGTATTCCAAACATTAACGAGCTTCAAATCATGAACTTGCGTTCAGCCGTAACTCACGGTGGGTCAACAATTGGTACAGCAAGAGTTCGTCATGTAGAAGAAGATGGTGCTAACTACAGATTGTATATATTTGATATACAAATGAACTCAGGTCAGAACTTTGCTGATGTTAAATCAATTGGTACAGGTACAACCGACTTCTTTAATTTAGTATTGGAGATTAGCAAAGCGGTTCTTAAAGATGCTGCTAACAGCTCTTTATTATTTGAATTGCCAAACGCTAGACCTCAGTCTGTATCTGATATCTCTCTTGCAGTGCAGAGACGAATTACTATACCAGATACAGGTACAGGTAATAACTTGTCAGTTACAGTTCCAGCAAATGGTGAAACATTTACAGATACCAACTTATGGGTAATGGGAGCAGCAGATTCTGATATCGATACTAATGTAACGATAACTGGTGCTGGTACTGATACAGTTAGCATATCAGGAGTTGCTGCTAACCAAACTGGTTATGAAGTACTTGCTTATGTTAACAAGTCAGCTGGAGTGGTGAGAACTAAAACTATAACAGAGAGATCACAAACTTTTACTACAGCGACAGATGCTGATAGTGATGGTAGTGGCAATGTTACAGGCTTCACTTTCGATAAGCCAGATATCTTCTCGTTTGATATAATCGCTGAAACAGATTCTGCTGGTGAAAATAATGCAGCTATTTTTGAAACAGATAACGGACAAAGAGATAACTTCTATACTAATGGTAAACTAAATTTAGTTACAGGCAGCACAGCTCCTACCACTCTATATGTTAAATATAAACACTTTGAACATGGTTCTGGTGGAGACTTCTTCGCTGTTAACTCATACACAGGTCAAGTTAATTATCAAGATATTCCTAACTTTACTAGATCTAACGGAGATGTAATTAACTTACGCAATGTTATTGATTTTAGACCGGTAGTTAATTCATCTGGAACTTTTGGTTCAGGTGCTAGAATAAATGAATTGCCAAGACCTACAGACCTCATTACAATGGATGTTAACTACTATATGGGTCAGGCCGCTAAGGTAGTTATAGGCAATAACGGACAATTGCAAGTAATAAAGGGTGAAGCGGCAATTACTCCTGAATTACCCAAGTCTCCAGAAAATACATTAGATTTATTTAATGTGGTTATGAATCCATATATGATAAACGATACTGATATTAATAGTGAACAGCTTACATACAAACGATTTACAATGGCTGATATAGGTAAGTTAGAACAGCGAGTTTCAAGCTTAGAAGAAACAACTGCTCTTTCACTATTAGAGTTAGAAACATCTAATTTCGATATATTTGATGCTAACGGTCTCAGTCGTACTAAGTCAGGATTCTTTGTTGATAACTTTGCTGATCAGCAAAGGACATTTACAGCAAGTCCAGAAGCCAAGTCGGCCATTGATCCAGTGCTACAAAGCATGAGACCTCAATTCAGCAATAGAAACACCAACCTTTTCTATGATAGCGATGCTACCGACAACTTCAATGTTCATATTGAAGGTGACAATATCATGCTTGATTATAACAATGTTGATTATATTTCTAACGAATTTATGACAGGAATTGAGAATGTTAACCCATTTGCAGTAGTTCTAAAAAGAGGGCACATGGAGTTATCTCCAACATCAGATGAATGGTTTGATACAGAGTTTACTGAGCCTATTGTGGTTGATGGTGGATTTGTTCAAGGTAGTGTTGTTGGCAAAGTCTGGAATGATTGGAGCTTTAATTGGTCTGGAGTTAAGAAGGATCTTAAAGTAGGTGATTCTCTCGGAGATCAAACAGGTACCAACTTCACTGAAGGCACTCAAATAAAACGTACCGATAAAGAAATAAAGATTTCTGGTATCACAACAAGCACTTCGTTTATTGATGAAGAAGGTGTAGAAGTAAGCCGTGTTTTCATACCTCACATGAGAACGCGTAAAATATTCTTCAAAGCTCAAGGTCTAAAGCCTAATACCAGACACTATCCATTCTTTGGGTTGAAATCTGTCGATGATTGGGTTAAGAAAGAAACGTTCCAACGTATAGCAGTGTCCAATGAAGATTACAGCACTGGATACAATAAACTTACTGAGCACCCTGATGGCAATACTGATGTATTAGAAACTAATGCTGATGGTGAGCTACAAGGATCGTTCTTCTTACCTAATACAAAAGATATTAAATTTACATCTGGTGATAAAGCATTTACACTGATTGATATTAGTAAGAATAATGAAGAGGATTGTACATCAATAGCATCTGCTAAGTATTATGCTCAAGGTGTAACAATTCACAGACAACAAACGGTGTTATCCACTAGATCAGTAGATCTACAAGTTACTACAAATACAACAGTTGTTGGTGTTGTACAAGGCACCAACTATCCTGGTGGCAGCAACAACAATGACGATGATAATAACCCTACAGGTCCTGGAGTAACATTTTATAGTTCACCAAATGGAGGGGGAACGTGGATTCAAAATCCACCAAAGGGTAATCAATCTTATGGTGATAATGATGCTGGATATGGAGGAGGATGTAGTAAGGACCCGTTAGCTCAATCATTTACAGTCGGTGAAAGCTCCGGAGTATTCATTACTAAGATAGAAGTAAGATTCCAATCTAAACCTGCTATAGGTAAAACCCCAGTTGTTGCTCAATTAAGACCAATGGTCAATGGAGTTCCTTCAGCGCAAGCAGCTGTACCAGGTTCAACAGTATTTAAGAGTCCAGATGCAATTACAGTATCAGAAGATGGCTCTGCAATAACAACGTTCACTTTAGAAGAGCCTGTATACCTATCTGGTGATGAAGATTACAGCATAGTATTATTATCCGACTCTAATGAATACAACGTGTTTGTTGCTGAAGCTGGTCAGTTTATTCTAGGCTCGACAGAGAAGAAATTGACTAAGCAGGCTACTTTAGGCTCACTATTCAAATCTCAAAATGGTAAAACATGGGAACCAGATCAAACTAAAGACTTAACATTTAAACTAATCCGCGCTAACTTTGCTGCTGGTGGGACTGTGATATTGCAGAACAGTAGTCCATCAAGTGTTAATGTAGGAAACGCGTTAAAAACAACTAACACTTCTAGCACTATAGAAGTCTTCTTAATGGATCATGGATTCATTGTGGGTAGTAAAGTTGAGATTACAGGTGCTGCATCGGTAGGTGGTATACCGGATAGTCAGCTAAATGCAGTACATACTGTTACGCATGTTACGGGTGATAACTTTAAGTTTGCTGTTGCTTCAAACGCGACAAGTTCTACAATAGGTGGTGGTGACTTTATCATTGACAGACAGCATATGTTTGAACTTGCTAGAGTGGGAGTAGAAAATATATTACCTCCTGCGACTGCTATAAATGCTAGTGCTAGGCTGACAAGTGGTAAGTCAACAGCAGGATCAGAAGTAGCCGAGCAAGTAGAGACAAGCTATACTCCTATAGCAATTAATAAAAATGTTTATTTTAACTCTCCTAAACTTTTGGCTACATCTAGAAATGAAACAGATAGAATGTCTGGCAATTCTTCTGCATTGATTAAAGTTGAATTAGCAGCTGGTAACTCATATGTGTCACCAGTAATTGATTTACAAAGAACATCACTCACAACTGTACACAACAGAATTGATGAGAACAACGCGTTCAATGTTGTCTCTGAAACAAATTCAATTGGTGGGACATCATTAGCTAAACACGTAACCAAACCAGTAACACTATCTGAAAAAGCTAGAGGCTTAAAGATATTATTATCAGCTAATAAACCATCTACTAGTAACTTTGATGTTTACTTCAGAACAAACAGTGGTGGTGAGTTATTAACATCTTCATACACATTGATAGAGCCTGAAACTGGAATACCAGCAAGTGATAATCCTCTGATCTTTAGAGACTATAGATATCTACCTGGAGGCATTAACGGAACATTGAACGACTTTGATCAATTCCAAATTAAGATAGTAATGAGATCAACCAATAACGCAAAGGTTCCTACATTTGGTGACTTGAGAGTTATAGCATTGACGGTGTAATATGAGTAAAGTGAAAGTAGAAGGTCATACAGATCTTGTTCGTGATATGAATAGTGGTGCTGTTATTAGTATAAATAGTACAGAGGCTAACAATGCTAGAGAGAGAAAGCATAGACAGCAACTGGAACAACAAGAACAAAGAGAACTTAAATCTGACGTGGATCAACTTAAGAATGATATTAGTGTTATAAAAGATTTACTGACAAAATTAGCAGAGAAGTAAGATATGCCAAAGCAAATTGTAAACATTAGTGATACAGTAAAGACGTTTCAAGAGAAGGTAAACATCATCTCAGCTGACGTAGGTTGGAGAGGTAATCTTACAACCACAGAAGACTCTGATGTTGTTGGGGCTATCAATGAGCATGATGCTGAGTTAGGAACAATAACTTCAGTTGCGATGGGCACTACAGCTAGTACTGTATCAACAGCTATAAACGAATTAGACACAAGACTAGACTCAATTAACGATACACTGATTAACTCAGCTAAGTTACACATGAGAGACTCTAGTGCTACTAACACCATAAAGGGTGGCTTAGACGTTCATAGCAACGTGGACATCGGTGGTAACTTGCAAGTCGATGGCACACTTACCGTAGATGGTGTTGTTAACATGAAAGCTGGTTCTAACGGATCTGTTACTCTAGGTGATGCTAATACGGACAATGTTGTGTTCTCAGCTGATGTTAATTCTCACATTATACCTAATACAGATAATACATACGACTTGGGTTCAAATGCTCAGCAATGGCGTGACATACATGTACATGGTACTGGTAATATTGATACTGTATCTGCAGATGATGTTACTGTATCTAATACATTAGATGTTAACACTTCTGCTACAATAGCTACTTTGAAAGTAGAAGATCTAACAAATGATAGACTCGTCGTCGTAGGTACTGGAGGAGAGTTAGAAGATCATTCTGGACTGACATATAACGGATCAACTCTAGCAGTTGCAGGTACATTAGATGTTAATACAAACGCTACTATTGCTTCTGCAAAGATCGAAGACTTAACCGATAACAGAGTTGTAATCGTAGGTACTGGTGGAGAACTAGAGGATCATTCTGGACTGACATATAACGGATCAACTCTAGCAGTCGCGGGCACACTTGATGTTAATACAAATGCTACCATTGCTTCTGCAAAGGTAGAAGACTTGACCAACAATAGAATTGTTATTGCAGGTACAGGTGGTGAAATTGAAGACGATGCTAACCTAACCTACGATGGTACTGAGTTCAGCATAGGTGGTGGTGATTTCACTGTACAGCACACTAACGGTAATACTGCAATTGCAGGTACCTTAGATGTAGACACAAGTGCTACTATTGCTTCTGCAAAGATCGAAGACTTAACATCTGGTCGAGTAGTACTAGCTGGTACTGGTGGTGAGATAGAAGATAATGCTAACCTAACATACAATGGTACTCTCCTTACTGTAACTGGAAATGCTAAAGTAACAGGTACATTAGATGTAGATACAAATGCTACTATTGCTTCTGCAAAGATCGAAGACTTAACACCTGGTAGACTCACATTTGCGAGTACCGGTGGAGAGCTTGTTGATGATGCAGATT
>JAAHTG010001745.1_pt1 | contig 13936 bp, 20 predicted proteins | sample 6116081 | NCBI WGS metagenome assembly JAAHTG01 (sample SAMN13939989, study PRJNA603662) | sponge metagenome | isolation source: marine sponge | host: Mycale hentscheli | place: New Zealand | collected 2005 | reverse complement strand
AACAGCAGCGACAATACGAGGGAACACTTCATCTACGATAAAGTCTTTAGCCTTATTAATTGCCGCAGATATCTCAGGCCAATGCTCTACTACAAAATCTACAGCATCGCCAATAACCTCAGCAACAAACCTAATAGCCTTAACCACCCTAGGCATTACTTCCTCTACGATAAACGTAGCAACCTTAAGGAACACCGCAGAAATAGCAGGCCAATTTTCTACAATCCAGTCTTTAATATCTATCACCAAAGGCCAAACAATATCACGCAGATACACAGCAAATTTAGATATAAAAGAATCATCAGCGTCTGAACCACGCAGCACAGAAGCAAACATTTTAATACCATCAACTACCGCAGTTATAACAGGCTCAATAGCCTCACGCCACTTAGGAAAGTTCTCTATTACGTAATCAGTAACTTTACTTACTACAGGTAGCAGCTTGTTACCTAGCTCAACAGATACCGCAGCTAAGTTAGCTTTTATCTTATCCATAGAACGCGCGGCGGTATCATCCATGACGCCAAACGCTGTATCAGCAGCGCCCGCCGCCGCCGCCATTTCAGATATAGCGTCAGTCATCGCTTGATTATCGTTAGCGGAAATGCTCATGGCCGCCTGAGCGCCCTCAATAGAGCCGAACATCTCTATAAGAGGCGTACCAGAGTCAGCCATCATTGCGATAGCTTCCGAAAACTCCCCACCGCCCTCAATAAACTCAGGAAAAGACTCACCAGAAATCTCAGCAAACGCCTTAGCCGCAACGGTGCCACTCTTACCTAGCTCAGCAATAGCGCTACGTATTTGCGTAGCAGCCTGCTTAGTAGGAACACCCGAAGCAGTCAACACAGACAGCGACGCGCCCACCTGCTCCAAACTCACGCCCATAGCAGCCGCAACAGGCCCGACGTTAGAAAACGCAGCCTGTAACTCAGGCACCGTAGTTTTACCCAGCCGCACAGTAGTAAAGAAGATATCAGACGCCTCAGCAGCATCTAGCCCCGTAGCAGCATACGCATTAACCGCAGTAGATAGCAAATCCACCGACTGCGCTATATCGACATTACCGCCGATAGCGGCTTTTCCTGCTGTCTCCATAAACTCAAAAACGTTATTAGCAGGTACGCCCGCAGAAAGCGCATCATACAACGCAGGTATAACTTCCTCGGGAAGTAATCCTAGCTCTTTAGAAAACGCTAGGACGTCGTCATTCATGCTACCCATTGCATCAGCAGACATACCAGGCAAAAGGGTAAACACCTCAGCCATACTAGACTCAAACGCTACAGCGCTTTTAGTAGTAGCCGCAGCCAGCCCAGCGCCCGCAACACCCAGCCCCGCCAGAGCAGCCCCAGCAGCCTTACCCAGCTTTCCTAGCCCCGCCTCAGCAGTACCAAGCGCTTTAGACAGCCCGCTAGCATCGCCTAGGATCTTAATAGTTACTGGCTTAGCCACATTTTACCCTCTCCGGTTTTGCCTCATACGTTCCATATCAGCGTGATACTCCTCAAGAGCGCTCATCTCCCACGCTTTTAACTGTGTCAACTCAGTCCACGAAAGCCCAGAGACAGAGACCAGCGCCGCCAGCCTGCGTACTCTGCGCTCACGAGACCGAGTAACTAGGGGTTTACAGCAGCACCCTCTAGCTGTATAGCGCCCATAGGTAGCGCCCTAATATCAGCCTCTGTAACCGTAGGATCATCACGCTGAGCAGAAATAAGGCCCAACGCAATCATCACCTTACCCGTAGGCAGCTTAGACATATCGCCATCAGTAGGCAACGCCCCTACGATAGTCTCAAAAGTATCAAGCTCACCATAAGTAAGCTCATCAAGCGCCACCACTGTTATAGTGCGCGCTTCCGGCTCTACCTTCTTAGTCTTCTTATCAGTCATAACTCTCCTCCTCAGAGATGTTTTTTAGCTAGCTTATTAATTCGCTCATCATAGAGCTTACGTATATAGTCGTATTCTATACCCAGCGCCCTGAGTAGAAAATTGTTAGGCTCAGTAAACCCGCCCTGAGGCCGAGGATTATGGCCGAAAATTACAGCCCCCGCATACGGCACCCTCGCAGGGCTACCAGCCTTAACGCTAGCATCTTTCTGCCCTGCACGAGAAGTAATCGACCTAATAAGCTTGCCTGATATATGCGGAGCTTCATCTTTAGCGGTATCACGCACCGCATCAGCCGCATCTTTATTAATCGGCCGTATCTCCTTGGGAAGCGCTTTATCAAGCCTGCGCAGCTCACTACGCAGCTCCTTAAGTCCCTCAACCTGCACCTCTACCCCAGGATACGCACGATCACGAGCCATAAATAAAATCTTTCTTTAAAGGTTGACATCCTTAGCCAGCCCCGTATAGTGGTCTACATGACCTACATTAACAACACAGCAGCCACGACCTACATTAACAACACAGCAGCCACCGGAAACCCAATCGCCAAAAACGGATACGGCCCGGCAGCCAACATCCGCACGATCAGCGTACCGATCGACGACCTGAACATAGGCGACACGATCAAGTTCTGGCACGGACGCACCTTGCACGTTCGCACCGTCGTAGCGTTCGACAGCATTCATGTCGAAAACGTGGGCGGCCCGATCACTTACCAACTTGTCTGCCTCGACGATGGCGGGATCCTCAGCGACGAACACATCTTCAACAAGGTCACACACTTCCCAGGCAACGGCCTCCCCGCATAACCCACCACGGCTAGGCCCCTGCACTCTCAAGAGTGTAGGGGCTTTCTGCTTTTTCTGAGAAATCCGAAATTAAAGGTTGACAACCCTAGCCAGCCCTGTATACTGAGTGCATGAACAACACCACAACAGCCGCAGCCCCTACAACATTCGCAGTAGGTACTACCTACTCAGCTCGCAGCGCTTGCGACCATAACACTGTCTGGACTTTCACAGTAGCTAAGCGTTCAGCCAAGTTTATTACCTTTACCGATGGCAAGCGAGTAGGCGTAAAGAACGACCAAAACGGAGAATGGGCGCTACCTCTAGGCACTTTCTCAATGGCCCCAGTTATCAGAGCTTGTAACTCATAGCTAGCCCGCTAAGGCCCCTACCCTCTGCAAAAAGGGTAGGGGCTTCTTGCGTTACGCCGAAGTATCAGCGCTCTGATAAGTCATAGTCACAGCCGCATCAGTGCCATTATGCAGCGCCCGAAAATCGAGCTGCTGCACAGGAGTATCAGAAAGGCTAACCGTAGGGTTGGCCTCTGTAAACTGGCACGCCTTCATCCGTAGCTTAAACTCATTCACCTCAGGCGCATCAATCACAGCGCCCGCCCAAGCAAGCTGAACATCTACAACAGTGCCCGCAACAAATTCATCATAGCGATCAGTACCAGTAAAATCTACCGACATAGAACCGCCATACGTAGGCACGCCAGAGCGTACAGGCTCCTTTTTCAGAGCAGACCCACGCAAGTAACGGCGATCTGTCTTAAGCGCTAGATCAGCATCAAAAGATAGATCTAGCACGTCCAAAGTTACAGGGCTACCATCAGGGTCTAGCGTAACTGTGCACTGAGTCCAATCAAAAGGCACGCCATTAGCAGGGTACGCAGGCGTAGCAGCCGCAGTAGTAATATCTACATCCTCAGAATCAAAAGAAGCAGTCAACACTAGCAGACCGTCTACGCTCTGAGAGATACCCCAGCCAGTAATTTTAGCGCCATGATGAGTAAACTGCTGAGTACCGGACTCTAAAAGCGGTCGGATAATCTGGATAGTGTAGCTGTCCGCAGGAGCACTATCAGAAGTCTCAAACGTTTGCAAATACGCAGACGTAGCATCTACCTGAGTAGGCCCTGCCTTAGTGCCGAGCGTACCCTGTAGAAGCATGCCCATACCAGAGGTGAGCATATCACACTCGATAGTGCCAGCCCCGCCCATATTGACCGTTGTAACACGATCAGAGCGCAGGGTCTGCATGTTGGCACGAAAGCCTACAGACTCTAGGCGACTTTGTGCCCGCTTCCAATCGTCCGCTTTAGCCTCAAAAGACCTAGTAGGCGTTACAGGCGTACCGTAGACGCTCTCAACTCCCACATTCACGCTAGCGTCTAGGATACTCATACCTTAACCTCTTCATCTTTCTTATTAATTTTGTTACGAACTGTAACCCAGTCAGGGTGACCCTTTAGCGCATCAGCATCAGCAGCCAGAAGCTCTACAACCTCGCCAGGCCCCGCCCGATATACAGCACCAGAAGCGCCGACAAACTCCACCCCATTACCTTTATGTTTCATCTTCATTAGCTCAACCTCTCCATCATCGTTAGCTGAATGCGTATCTCTACTGATTGGTACCCTTCTGGGTGCTCGCTTAGCTCTGACTCCATGTCATCAATAACTAGCGACATAGCCCCAGACGCAACAGGGCTATTAGGCCACTCAGCGGGCTGTGAGTAGTCAGCTAAGAAATTCTCTACCGCAGCAGCGATAGCAAAAGCGCGCCGCTCAGCAGACTCAGCATCAGCGATAATATCTGTAGAGGCGATCAGCTCAAATCCCCACGTAATATGTCGCACTTGCCGCCCCGCTTTAAGCCGCCGCTCTACGTCCGAAGTTCTAGCGATGTCACCAAAGTACACCGACTCAGAGCGCACACGATCAACCGGTGGCCGAGCGTACGCAGTCTGCACGTATGTAGGAGCAGCAGCAGCATCAGAGACGATACCTATAAGCCCTATCTCATCTAGTAGCGCCCGCTTAACAGCCGCCAGAGTACTCACAGTAGCCATCAGCCCACCGTCAGCCCGTGGCGATTACGATTAAGCACAGCGTTAACATCAGGCATAGGCGTAGGACGCCCAGGAGCGCCAGCCTGAGCACGCAGCTCAAAAGCGCCCTCAGCCGTTGTTAACTGTAGCGCCCGCTCAGGCACCCGAGACTGTAGCGAAAGCAACCAGAAGCGAGCAATAGACCGAGCAGCCCACCTAATAGACTCACTAGGCGAGTCTGTAAACCCCGCAGTTCCTGTGATGGCTATGTTGCGCCCTTCATCCTCGTATGAAAAGACGCCAGTAGAGCGCACGATAACGCCCGTAGGCCGCAAAGTATAAGTTATAGCCACGCTATCAGCTACACCATTAACGGTAACAGCGGACACAGTGCGAGGAAACATGATAATACTACCAGTGTCACCCCGCAGGGTAACACGATCACGACCCGTACCGTCGAGAGTAACGCTAAACGCAGTATAAGCCGCAGAGGTAACATCGCCAAACGACGTACCGCAGTAATCATCTATGGTTTCTTTAGCGATGTCTAGCGCTAGGTCTAGCTCAGCATCAGAGTACACCGCAGAATCGCCTAGCCCGTTTAGCGCCCGCAGTTCGGCACGAGTCGCATACGCCATTACAGATCGGCCTCCTCAAGGTTAGAGACGACCATAGCCGTTTCTTTACCTTTCTTAGTCTTAGCTCTCTTAACTACAGGCTTAACCTCAGGCTTAACCTCAGGCTTAACACTAACCGCAGCAGCATGATCATCAGGCACATCACGCCCGTTAACAACAACAAAACCCATAACTACCCTCTCTGTAAATAAGGGGCCACTACCCCTAAAGATAGTGGCCCCTACTAACTACATTACACTAAACAGATTAAGATGCTTCGTTAGTCAACACAGTAAACGCGTTGTTATCGATAATGTCGCCATCAGCACGCATCAAGAAACGCCAAGTAATAAGGTCGTTAAGGAAAGCGTAATCAGGGGACATATCTGCACGAACACCGCCGACAGTACGAACCAAATAGCCAGACTTAAGGTCACCGTAAACACCGCACTTAGCATTAGCGCCAACAGCCGCAACGCTCGCATCAGTGAAAACAGGAGCGCCAAGCAAAGTATTAGGCGAGCCAGCAGTCATACCCGGTTGCCAAATATACTGGTTAGTAGTATCTTTAAGCAAGCGCAGGGTAGCAACAGTGGCATCGTTAAACAGCCAGACCGCATTAGAGCGGTAAGGGCTAGCGACATCATGCGTAATACTGATAAGAGCATCAGCGGTAGGCGCAACAATACCCGCAACAGTAGACGTAGTGCTACCATTTACAACGCCGTTAGGCTGGCTAGAGCCAGTACCAGAGATGAGATGAGCGCCAATACCGCGCCGCATACCCTGCACCGCTTGATCTACGATAAACGGAATAGCGCCAGGAACAGCATTATCAGCCTGAAACTCTGACGAGACCTGAATGCTCAGACCGTACTTATACGCATCAAGCGTAACCGTAGCAAACTGAGGATCACTCTCACCAACGCTACCCGCCTCAGCGATAAGGCTAGCAGCAGAGAAGCTAGTAACAGTGGGGAAGGTCATAGCCTCGCCGCCAGCAGTAACAACATCACGGCCCAGCGAGAACATGCTAGTAGCGCCCTCACGGAGCTGCACGTACAACTGACCAAACAGGCTCTCAGGGATCATCTCAGCGCCATCACCAGCAGTACCAGCCAAAATATCACGCCGTGCAATCGTGCTCATATCGCCAGGAGCAAGATCAAACTGCACAGAGCTACGAGACTCAGGGTGATCTTTACCCAGGAGCAAAACACGAGCTTCACGCTCAATAGGCGTAAGCCCATCATCTGAGCGCTGCCCTGCATCTACCTGCACACCAACGATAGCATCAAGTTTAGCAGAGTGAGCATCTAGATCCTGATTACGGAACCCACGAGCAATACGCTCATCTTGCGCATCTACATCAGCATTAATAGCCTCAACCTGTGCCCGCTGCTCTTCTGACATAGGCTTATCGCCAATCTCAGTATCAAGCGCACGCAGTGCATCAATGGCACGCATCCGAGCTTCATAAGCTGTACGAATCTCATCGTTAACAGGCTTACCCTCATTATCAAAATTTTCCATTACGTTACCTTTCTAAACAATTAATTAAACAAAAACGATGAGTGCCGTTGGCGAGTCATCTAACATACAGCAGGCCCTGACGATGGAGCAGGCGAGTACTTGCGCGAGTCGCATCCTCCTCAGTTTCTGCTAACTCAGCCGCAGCATCAGCCGCAGCACGATCTACATAGCTCGCCATAGAGCGAGCCGCCACAGTCGTATCTAGATAAGCAGGCGAGACAACAGGCCCAAGCTCATACAGCGCAACCTCAGTAAGATAGCGCACGTTACGACCGTCTACGTTTTCCCAGCGCTCGCCAGAAGCTTTAACAGCAAAGCTAAACGATGAGCCGAACAGGTCGCCCCGCTCAGCCATAGCTAGCGCATCACGCCCCACAGACGTATCAGGTACCTGCACCTCATAGCGCACGCCTACATCGTCAACACTCAGCTTAAGAGTGCCCGACATAGAGCGCCCTAGCAGCTGATTAGGATCATGATTAACGCAACAAAGCACATCGCCGCCGTGGCCTAGCGTACGATTAAACGCCTCAGGCTCAATCACCTCAGTAAACCCGCCCAAATCCTGAGAAGGTTTACCGAATACGGCACCATAACCAACTAGCGTACGGCTCTCAGCATCAAGCGCAATAGGCCCGCCAGTAGAGGTTACACGAGTTTCAATCTGCATTTTCTGTATCCTTCCCCTGCTCAGCAGGATTAAGCGCCGCAGGAGCAGCATCATCACTAGTTTCTTCTTTAGGTGCTTGCGCTAGCGGTATCCAAGGCACAGCGCCCAAATCATCAGGAAGCGGAGCCATACCCTCAGCCCGCCTAGCCTCATCAGCCGTAACTATGCCAGCAGCAACATTAGCCCGCAACACACCCCACCGCTCAGCAGTCGCACCACGTAAAAGCGCCTCTTCATTAATCACAAGATACGAGCTAGCTCCATACCCTGCACGCTTACCAAGCTCAGTAAACCTAGCCTCTATACGTTCCAAATACGGCCGCAGAGAATGCACCACAAACTGAGTATTTTGCTCAGCTAGCCCAGTACCCCAGTTACTAGTACCAGCGTTATCTTGCAACAAATGCGGAGGCACCCCGTAAATACGCGCAACCTCTGCCACAGTAAAACGCCTCTGCTCTAAAAATTGTGCCTCACCCGGCGCAATCTGTAGCGCCCGATACTTAGCGCCCTCAGTCAACACCGCTACCCGCTTAGCCCGATCAGGGCCAGCAAACAAATCAGACCACGCCTCACGAGTAGCCGCACGCCCAGTATCCGAAAGCTTAACCTCAGGCGGAATCTCAATAACGCCGCCAGGCGTAGCATCATTCTTAAAGAAACTCGCCCCGTAACGCTGCGCAGCGATACTAACGCCCAAAGTCTCAGCGCACGCCACCACAGGAGACATACCCTCAAGCGACCCCGGCGCAGTCATACCTCGTATATGCATCACCTCTAGCGACGACCCAGAGCCAGCCAAAAACTCTGGCAACATCGTAATAACGCCCGTATTACTAGTGACTTTAACAGTCTGCTTAGTCTCCCTGATACACGATTCAGGGTCTAGCACTGTCATAGCAGACAGCCCCTCTAGCGTACCCCAATCTAGCAACACGTAAGCGTTACCATCTTGCAGCAGAGAAAGCACGATCTGACCGAGAAACTCTGACCACAGCTCATAAGGGCTAGGTTTATCTAGCCACATAGGCCGAGGGTCTACAGAAACAGGCACCCCGCTAGCGCTCTTAATCACCAAATCTCTAGGAAGCGTGCTAATCGCCTCGCTAATAATCCGCCATGACCCATACACAGCCGATAGCTGAGCAGCCTGAGTAACGCCGACCTTAACGCCAGCATGCGACATACGCCCGCCAAACAGCGACAAATCACCGCCAGAATCAAACACATCCTGTAACGAAATGCTCCTAGTAGAGAAAGCGCCCGCTACCAAATCAGTAAGCCGCATCACTTACCAGCCTCAGCAAACGCCTTAGAACCAGCCCGCAACAGCACCAGCCCGCCACCAATCCACACAGCAGGAGGAAACACAGCCCAAACGCCCACGCCAACAGCCACAGCGCCAGCCACAAACAGCAACAGCACAATAACATCATCCATAGCTAACCCCTTCAAATCAGAACAACTAGCGAATCATCCGAAACAATATTTTCAGTCTCACGCCACCGCAGCGCACGATCTACCGCAATCACCAAAGCTACCGCCAGGTCAATATGCCTAGAGGAAGACTTAAACTCTTTAGTAAGCACGCCGCCCTGAGGCGTTTCTTTAAGTTGCCCGTTAGCAAGATGCCTAGCAAGAGCAGGATTACCATCATGCTTAAGCCCGCCATCCATAACACAAGCGTAAAACGAACCCGTAGCAGGAATCATACGCGCCCTAGAGTTAGTAGGAAACTCCACCAACGGCGCACCATGATCAACTTGCATACGTAGTAGCGACTGCTCAAACCGCCAAGGATCAGCCACAAGCTCACGAACAGTAAACCTCGCCATAGCTGCAAGCATCGCACTCTCTACCTCATCAGCAGGCGTACGCCAATCAGGATCATTAGTAGGCGCTTCCCAGTGCCCCAGCACTTGCACCAGCATATCTGACAGACGCACCGCCACTAACGCGCTACTGTCGTTTTTCCAAGCCCCATCAAAACCTAATATAACCTCATCGCCATCAGCTAGCGTATCGCCACACTCTAAAGCGCCCCAAGCCCCAGCAGGCAGAAACGCAGAAGCAGAAGACGCCCAGCCGTTAAGCTTAAACCTGACAAAAGCCGACTCATGCGACGACCTTAGCGTAGAGTCAAAATCAGCCTCAGCGTTAGGGAAGATACCCCAAGCAGGATTATAAGCCCGCCATAGCTCAGGGTCTTTATGGTCCCAATCTTTCGCTTTCATCTCTTCAACCGTAGGGCCAAACCAGCTCATACCGAAATCATCATGAGACTCCTCACCCTTAACAGGCACGCCGTTAATCATCCGACCATCTAGCCTAAGGCCCGCCATATACAGCCGCCCAAGCGGTGACCCTAAATCAAATCCAGCCGTAGAAATAACCAGCATTAGGGGAGACTTACGAGCAGCAGCGCCCAAGCTGAGCGCATCAAAAAGGTCTGTAGTCTTATGAACGTGGTACTCATCTAGGATAACAGCGCTAGGGTTAAGCCCTTGCTGTAGCCCCGCATCAGCGCTAACCGCCCTATACGTACCCCTGTTGATATTACAACGTATCTCAGTACGTAACACCGTGCAAATCTCGCTAAGAGCAGGCGACATCTCCACCATACGCCTAGCTTCATCAAACACTAGCCGAGCTTGCGCACGATCAGCCGCAGCGCTAATAACTTGCGGGCTAGGGTCATGAGGATCAGCTACTAGATGATAGAGCGCTATAGCCGCCCCTAGTTGGCTCTTACCGTTCTTACGAGGTAACCCCAGCAGATACAGCCGCCGCAAACGCTCACCATCAGGCCCCTCCTTATAGATGTCTGCTAGCACGTCCTTCTGAAACTGCAACAGCTTAAAAGGCTCGCCTAGGAACGTATGCCCCAGAGTTAAAAACTTCTCTATAAACTCTGTAACCCGCTCAGCTTCAACCATACGCTCAGCCCTCCTACAGACAAATATTTGAGAAATCCGAAATTAAAGGTTGACATCCTTAGCCAGTCCTATATAGTAATCTACATGAACAACACAGCAGCAATCACCACAACGAAAAACGATCACGGCGACACTATCGTCGCAGTCAACGGCGAGCACGTCGGCCACGTGTGCCGCAAGACTGGCGCACCCTACACCAACAGTGATCGACCTGTGTGGCTTCCTTACGCAGTGCGATCGTACAGCACCGACTCAGGCTTCCAGGCGCTGACAAGTGATCTCAAAGGCGTGAAGACGCACAAGGAAGCGGTCGATATGGTCGTTGCACGTGCTGCGTACAACGGGTTCATGTCGCACGCAGAGTATCGTCAATGGTCACACTACGACTTCTAGGGGCTTTCTGCTTTTTACCCGTGCACCGCTAACCACGAAACGCTAACAGTACTACCAGCCACGGCATACAACGACTCACCAGCCGCCAACCTAACCCGCACGTAAGGACCATCGCCAGTAACATACAGACCCGTACTCACAGTGACCCCAGCAGGCCCCAAATACACAGGGTGCCCGTTTCCCCCGCTATCGTTATGCACGGTGACTACGGAACCATCGCCATCAGCGCTATAAAGCAATACCGCACTAGTAGACACATCTGATTGCCCAGAAAGTAAAGACACCGCTAACCCTCCAAAATCGCCGCAATAGCTGCAAGCTTCTGAGCATCGCTCAACTTCTTACTCACAGGTTTAACGCCCCCACTAGTCGCCCCAGTAACCGCCCAAGTAGCGCCAGCAACTAGCGCCATCACAGCAGGAATAGCAGCCTTTAACCGCTTACCGCAGCACGCCGTAGCCCGATACTGTGAATGAGGCACAAGCTCAAAATCAGAAGCTAACACGCCCATATCGACCAAATCCGCCAACAGTGCAGCTATCTGATCAACTAGCCCAGTGCTAACCCCATCCTTACCAGCAGTCTCATAGTCACCCAGGACGCAGATACTAAGACTCTTAGAGTCTATACCCGCACCAGTAGCGCCGCCCTGCACGAGAGCGCCCCTACCCTCTGCGCTACCTTCCTCATTAACCAGATAGTTATACGCAATATCGTAAAACTCGCCGTTGATATGGTACCGCTCAATAGCCCGCAGCACCCTCTCTAAAGGCCCTGCACTAGTCACGCTATGATGCAGCACCACAAGATCCACAGCCCCACCAGCAGCCGTAACAGGATGCTTAACAACCCGCTTAGGCTTTACGCCTCCGCTCCACTCTGCCCGCTTAAGCATCTAACCAACTTTCAAAAGCGCTAGACGCCTGCGCAGCCCCTAAGGCTATCGTATTACGCGCTTGCGGACTAAGCCCTATCCTATCCTCTAACCCCACTAGCCTCACCTCTACATCATTAAGCAACTTAGCCACAGGATGCACTACCTTTTGCCCAGCAGCGCCCGTAGTAGTCCACCCCTCAGCCTCAATCTCAGCCATCAGCGCATCACGCCGCTCTAAAAGAGAGCAATACCGAGAGATAAGACCCAAATCAGCAACAGGATTAAACACGCCCGCAGGCCCGCCCAAATCCCAAATAGCCCGCCAAGTACCCTCATCAGACAAATTAGCAGGCATATCAGGAGTAATAAACGCCACATTACGCACAGGCGCAGCCTTAACAGCCGCCTTACTAGGCTTACCCTCTCGCATATCAGGATGTTTAGCTCTGCTCACTCATCAACTCCACTACTAGTTTTCTCAGTCTCTCTATCTCTTCCTCTTGCTGCTGTAGCAAAATCTCTAGCCGCTTATCCACTGCACCAGATAACGCAGAGACACTATCAGCAACCGCCTTAGGGCGCTCAGTACGATACTTAGCCCACGCCGTATACATCACCTGCGCAGCCACTACAACAGCAACCAAAATAGTAGGGTCCACTCATCACCCTTCCTTATGGCGCAACCACAGCCACGCAACAACCGCCAGCCCGCCCCATTGCAGCGACCCCGCAGCCGCCCCAGGGTACCCATCAAACGAAAGCATAAAAATGCTGAGCGCAAACATCACCTGTACAATAGCGTACACAGCAGACCATACCAGCAGAGCGCACAACCCCGCACGCCCATCTACTCGCGCATCCCAAACAATTACAGCGCCCAACAAAAACAGGCCCGCCCAAACAGCCGCATACATTTCAAGCGGCACCACAGCAAGCGCCCACGCATACGCACTAGCAGAGTAAAGATCACCCTGCCAAACAGCGAGATAAGCCAGCACGCCCACCTGTACAGTAGCGAACCGCAGAAACCCACGATAAGCAGCGCTCACAGGGTAGACGCATGCGGACCTCATCCCGCAAAAGAGATAACGATAGCATCCTGCTCTAAAGCAGGTACAGACGGATTAACTACAGGCTCCGGCTCAGGCATACGCACGCCCTGCAACACTAGCAAACAGTCCTCCACTACCTCAATGCCCGCAATAGTCTCATTATAATCAGGGTGCTCTTGACACAGATACACATCGTAACAGCCATCAATCGTAGCCACTACAGTACAGTCTGTAGTATAAACGTTAATCAAGATAGGCCCCGTAGACTCTTGCTCAGCGTCAGCAGTAGCCACTACACCAGCAAGCAACAACAGCACACCAAATACAGAAGCCATAACTTTTAACACACTCACGATAAACCCTTTTCTATATCAGCAAACGTTACAGGAGGCACCCGCATAAACTCAATTTTAACATCGTCACTAGCCATCAACTCAGTAAGCCGAGCTAGTTTACGCTCCGCAAAAGACGCATAACCTTTATTACAGGCCCTGTGAGACATCCCCATATTAGCCCGCTTACTTTCAAGATGCGGAGCATTAGAGTAAGCAACTAAATGCTCTACCGTAGCGTACCTAGGATGATGATGATATGACCTATTATTTTCATCAGCCCACGCAGACAGCGCCGCAATATCTGCATCACGCCACAACATTACGCCATGACAGACGCAGCACAGCGACCCCGTAGCAGCCAGATAGGCCCGTTTTTCGTCATCGCTCAACTTATGCCCGCCTCGATGCGCCCGATACTGAGAAAAATGCACGCCGCAATACGCCGATGAGTGCCTACTAGGTGAGCTGCACCCTCTATGCTTGCACGGCACAGCGTGCGACCTACACGCCTTACATTCTCTACGCAATTTATCCGTAGCGCTTAAGTCCTTATGAAAATTATTTAATGGCAACAGCTTAACGCATTTATTACACCACTTTAATTTCTTTAAAGCATGACTAACTCTACAGCTTTTACAATGCGCCGCTCTATTATAACGAGAAGCACTACAGCCCTCAGTAATGCAGCGCACAGCCAAAGCCGACCCCTAGAAAAATAGGCAAACTTTAGCAAATCAAAACTATTACGCTTTTTGTTGTTCGGACTAAGGTAGGCTACAAGAGCC
>JAAHTG010001743.1_pt1 | contig 13949 bp, 18 predicted proteins | sample 6116081 | NCBI WGS metagenome assembly JAAHTG01 (sample SAMN13939989, study PRJNA603662) | sponge metagenome | isolation source: marine sponge | host: Mycale hentscheli | place: New Zealand | collected 2005 | reverse complement strand
ACAGGGATATTATAGTAGAACTTATTTTGCTTTTGAAAATATGAAAGCTAAAATTATAGAAATTTTAGACAAGAATGTTAAAATTGCAGAAGAAGTTACTTTAAATTTACCAAAACTTAAAAAAGTAGAAAATAAACAAGAATTACCTAAATTAAAACTACCTAAATTAACCAAAATATAATGGATGAATTAATAATATGCCCTAAATGTGGTTCTGATGCTTGTTATAAACAAGAAGTAAATGAAAAAATTACTAATTATATGTGTTATGGTTGTGGTTTTATTTCAAATACCTTAATGAAGGATGGTGAAGAATACTGGGAACAACAATTAATGTCACTTCCTGAATTATATAAGGATTTGACATATAAGGATAAAAATGGTCAATATTGGATTCCTAATACAGTTAATCAACCTAAATTAGGAATGGTATTTGCCAATGGTATAGATAAAAATGATTGGTTTTGGGCTGCTGTAAAAGCAATCGAAGTAGAAGAAAAAGATAAATTAAAATACCCAATCCCAGGAAAATCTGGTGAGTATTATAAACACAGAATGGATATGGAAAATTTAAAATCTTTCAACCCAGAACGTGGTTATATAGATGCACTTTCGTATATTGGGGTATTACCTGAATAAATAAAAAATGAAAATAAGTTATGCAATTCCAGTTTGTAATGAAATTAATGAATTACAAAGATTAGTAGATTTTTTAACAAAACATAAACGTGAAGAAGATGAAATTGTTATTTTATTTGATTCACAAAATGGTTCTAAAACAGTAGAAGAGTACTTAAGGGCTAAAACAGTAAATACTAAATCATCCTTTGTATGGCATTCTAATCCCTTAAATAATAATTTTTCTGATCAAAAGAATTATCTTGGTAAAATGTGTAGTGGAGATTGGATATTTTTAATTGACGCTGATGAATACCCAGATGAATATCTTTGTACAGCATTACCCTGGATGGTAGAAAACAACCCAGAGGTGGAAGCTTATTGGGTTTCTAGAATTAATACTGTAAGTGGGTTAACTCCAGAACATACTAGTAAGTGGGGTTGGAATGTTAATGATAGAGGTTGGGTTAATTTCCCTGATAGACAAATGAGAATTTATAAAAATGATCCTGATAGAATCAAATGGGTAAAACCCGTTCATGAACAATTAGTAGGTTATAATAAATTTGCTGATTTACCTGGTAATGAAGAATATTGTTTATATCACCCTAAAGATATAAAAAGACAAGAGAGGCAAAATAAATTTTATGAAACACTCTAAAGTAGGATTTACTTGTAGTACCTTTGATCTTTTACACCCAGGACACATTTTAATGTTAAAAGATTGTAAAAATCATTGTGATTACTTAATAGTAGGATTACAAATAGATCCTACTATAGATAGAAAAAATAAAAATAAACCTATTCAAACTTTAGAAGAAAGGCATATAATGATTAATTCTATAAAATATGTTGATGAAGTTAAAATATATTCAACAGAAGAAGATTTAATTAAATTAATTAAAGATATAAACCCCAACATCAGAATAATAGGATCAGATTGGAAAAATAAAAAAAACGAAATAACAGGATTTAATTTAGTCCCTATTTATTTTCATAATAGAGATCATAATTATTCAACTACTAATTTAAGAAAAAGAATTAAAAAACATATTATATGAAATTATCTGTAGTACAAAATGTATGGGAAGTAAATCCTTATATAAGAGAAACTCTTGAATATAATTTATATGCTTTAAAAGAAAGTAATATTGATTTTGAATATATAGTTTTTAATGATAAGGGTAATAAAAAAGTACTAGACAGTATAAAAGATATAATAGATAATAATCCAAAAGTAACATACCATTACAGTAATGTAAATTATGGTGAAGGTAAATGTAGGGGAGGGTGGTTAGGATCTATTCCCTTAATAAAGGGTGATATATTTCATTGTGTGGATGATGATGATGTGTTTGTAAAAGAATTTTATCAAGAATCAATAAAAGCTTTTAATGATCCTGAAATAATGTTTTTTACAGCTAATGCTTTAAAAACAGATGAAAATTTAAATCCTAAATCTCCATGTTTAAATCCTGATATAGTTATAGATTACACCAAACCCTTAGATAGATGGAAAGAATGGTTTGGTGTATCATTAGAAGGTAAAGATCCTTGGTTTAATCATCCTATACCCAAAAACCAAGTAACAAGGGCAAATAATATGATGTTAGCATCTGGTACTATGTATAGAAAAGAATTACATAACTTAATAGGTAATCCTAGTCCTAAAGAATTTTTAGGTACTCATGATTTTGAATATTGGTCTAGAATATTATTCCATGAGTATAAAGGAATTTATAATCAAACACCTTTATGGTATTATAGAATCTCAGACCAATCTATTAGTTATAGTGAAAAAAAGAAAAATATAGATCATAGACCCCCTTATATGGAAAAAATTAGAAGAAAATATTATGATTTGTGGTACAACAAAATAAATAAAATATGAAAAATGAAACAATATTAATAACAGGAGGAGCAGGTAATATAGGTTCTCACATAGTTGATGAAATTTTATTATTATATCCAACATCTAAAATTATAATAGTTGATAACTTTTTTAATGGGAAAAATATAGTAAAATCCCCCAACATAAAATATTATCCTATTGATATTTCTAATTTAGAAGAAATAGATTATATTTTTAAAACTTACAACCCAAAATTTGTTTTTCACTGTGCCTCTATGCTGATACAAGATAGTGAAAAACTACCACGGAAAGCTATTAATACTAATATAATGGGAACATTTAATATAGTAGATTTAAGTAATAAGTATGGAGTTGAAAAAATATGTTATTCCTCTTCTGCATCTGTTTATGGAGAACCTAAATATCTTCCTGTAGATGAAAATCACCCATTTCAATATGATAATTTTATATATGGTTGGACTAAAATATCTGCAGAAATGATTTTTCAATCTAATTGTAAGGTAGATTGGTTAGGGTTCAGATATTATAATGTTTACTCAAATAAAATGAATCAAGGAGCCTTTTATACTCAAGTATTTAATATTTTTTATGATAAAATTAAAAATAATGAAGATATAACTATATATGGGGATGGAAGTCAAACTATGGATCTTATACATGCTAAGGATATAGCAAGGGCTAATTTATTAGGTATGAATTCTAAAGTAACAGGTGAGTTTTTTAATGTTGGAAGTGGAAAAGAAACTAAAGTATCTAAACTAGCTGAAATCATGATGGACATTATAAAAATTAAAGTAAATATAAATTATGAACCTAATGATACTCAAAAAGTAAAAAATAGAAGAAGTAGTACAGAAAAAATATTTAATTTATTAGGATTTACCCCAGAAATAGATCCTATAGTAGGATTAACTAATTTTATTGAAAATAAATGAATCAAGCTATAGTTATAGGAACTGGGGGTTCATCAAAAGTAATAACTGATGTTTTAGATGAACTTGATTTATTTGATAATTTAGAGTTTATAGAATACAATGATTTAAATTTATTATCTAGTAAGGATTTAAATATACCTATAATATTAGCAATTGGAGCAAATAAAAATGTTGAATATAGAAAAAAAGCATTTAGTTTTATTAATAAATTAGGTTTTAAATCTCAATCTGTAATATCACCTAAATCTATAATATCTAATAAATCATTAATAAACTTAGGATGTATTATAATGCCCGGAGTTATTATTAATTCAGGTGTTATGTTAGATTCAAATGTATTTTTAAATACTGGTGTTATAGTAGAACATGATTGTAAAATTGGTAAGTCTTCATTTTTGGCAACTGGCTGTATTTTATCAGGTAATGTTACAGTAGGAGATAATACTTTTATAGGTGCAGGTGCTGTTATTAGTGGAGGTGTAACTATAGGAAATAACGTTACTATAGGAGCAGGATCTGTTGTTATTAGAGATGTGAAAGATAATATTTTAACATATGGGATTCCTGCTCATAAAAATGAAAATAATATATAATGATAATAAGTAAATGTCCATTAAGAGTTTCATTAGTAGGAGGATCTACTGATTTACAATCTTTTATTGATAAGTATGGATTTGGGAAAGTTATAAGTTTTCCTATATCTTTATACACTTACATTTCTTTATCAAAAAGATATGATAATAATTATGTGATAAATTATGCCAAAAGAGAAAGTGTAAAATTACCTAATAAAATAAAAAATGATATAGCAAGAGAATTAATTAAATATTTTAATCTACCTCCTCTTACAATGACATTTAATGCTGATATTCCTACAACAGGTAGTGGTTTAGCAGCATCATCCTCTTACATGGTGGCTGCAGTTGCGGCTGCATGTGGTTTTAAAGGATTAAAATGGTCACAAGCTAAAATATGTAAAATAGCCCATGAAATAGAATTAAAATTTAACCCTTTAACAGGTTATCAAGATACTTATGGTTGTGGTTTACCATCATCTAAATTAATGGTGTTTAATGGGGATGTTGATATAAAATTCATAAACTTCCCAGAATATAAAATGTATTTATATAATACAGAAGTAAAAAGATCCTCTACTAATATTCTTAAAACCATTGATATAACAAAAAGTTATCCTTTATTAGAATTAGTAGATAAAACTTATAATTCATTTAATAACCCTAATAAGTTTTTTAAATTATTAAAAGATTCTTGGAATACTAAAAAACAAACATCAAGTAAGATCTTAGATAATAAAAAATTATCTATTTTAGATGATAAATTAGAGAAAGATCCATCTGTTAAATTTCATAAATTATGTGGAGCTGGAGGTGGAGGATATTTTTTAACAATAGTAGATGGAAAAACTAATATTAAAGATGATAAAATAGAAATTAATATAGATAATAAAGGGGTAGTAGTATGGAAAATTTAAAAACAATAATACTTGGTACCCCCTCAGGGGGAAGTTCATTTACTTATAAAATAATAGAAAAATATTTAAAAGAACTCACTCCTAACTTAAATAGTTGTCATGAACCATCAATGATACCTCCTCTAACCCATTGGTGGGAAAAGTTTAATTCATTTAAAGAAGTTGAAGATAATTTTAATATAGCATTAGATCATTATAATAAATTTTCAAATTCTGATCTTATAAAAGTAAATTACTATACTAGATTTTTAAATCAAAATTTTATAAAAAATGAAAATTTAATATTTGTTATTAGAGCCCCCTGGCAGTGGGCTAAAAGTGGTTTAAGTTTTAGATTTAACGAAAATTACTTTTATTGGATGACTTATGATAATAAAAATTTAGGTAAAGATAATTTTAAACATATTATAGACTTATGGATAGAAATATATAATCAGGTATTAGATAATGTAAAAAATTATAATAATAATATTTTATATCTAAACTATTATGATTATGTTGATAATTATAGATCTTTAGAAGAATCCTTAAATAATTTTTATAAACCCCAAAATTATATAACAATAAATGATTACACAAATATTCAATTAGTTCATACAAATAAAAGAAGATCTAAAAATGAAACTATTAAAGATATAGACCCTAACTATAAAGATTATAGATTAGATGAAATAAAAAATATATTTACTAAGTTTAATTTTAATTTGGATTTTATATAAAAAGTTATTATATTATATAAAAAACAAAAATGCCCGTAACATTACATAATCCTTATAGAATAGTTCAAATGTTTGAAGAAGAAGTAGCTTATTACACAGGAGCTACCTATGCTATTGCAGTATCTAGTTGCACAGACGCTTTATTAATGGCTTGTGCCTATGAAAATGTAAAAAATAAAGAAGTAACTATACCTAAAAGAACATACATATCAGTACCTCAATCAATATCTCATGCTGGAGGGATTCCTGTATTTGAAGATATAAAATGGGAAGGAATATACCAATTAAAACCATTTCCTATATATGACTCAGCTAAAAGATTTACATCAAACATGTATATTAAAGGTACTCATATGTGTTTATCTTTTCATTTAAAAAAACCATTATGCATAGGTAAAGGAGGAATGATAATAACAGATAGTAAAGATGCATATGATTGGTTTATTAAAGCAAGATATGAGGGAAGATGTTTTGATGAAGGGGTAACGTATCAAAATGATGAAATTGATATGACAGGTTGGAATATGTATATGACACCAGAACAAGCAGCTAGGGGATTATGGTTATTACAACATTATCCAATTCATGCTAAGGATCAAACAGAAGTTCCTGATTACAGAGATATAACTACATTTCCCTTATATAAAAATTAAAAATGGATTTAAATAAGTTACAATTAGAAATAGGTAAAATAACTGAGGATACTAAAAATAGTTTAGGTTATTTTATAAATAATCATAGTGAAATTATTATAATTGGAAATGGAGGTAGTAATTCTGTTGCATCACATATATCTCAAGATTATACTAAAGTTTTAGATAAAAAATCATTTAGTTTTTCTGATCCTTCAAGATTAACTTGTTATATAAACGATTATGGTAGAGATAATGCTTATTCAGAATTTTTAGATGATTTTGCTGGAAAAGATACATTAGTTATTTTAATTTCTTCGTCAGGAAATTCTATGAACATAATTAATGCAGCTAAGTATTGTGAAGATAATAGTATTATGTATCTAGCTTTAACTGGTTTTGATAAAAATAATAAATTAAATAATATGAGCCCTACGTGGAGATGGCATGTCAATTCAGATGATTATGGTATAGTAGAATGTGTTCATCAAATAATATTACACTCAATAATATAATGGAAAAAATATATTCAAAAGTAGATGGTAGACTATTACATATTATAAATAGATTATCGGAAATAAAAGGCAGAACAGAAATTATACCAGAAGATAATTTTATTCAATGTGCTACCTTGGAAATGGAGGAAGGGAAAACATTTCCCCCACATAAACATATAACTAAAGATAGACATTATCCTAAACAAATAGCACAAGAATCTTGGGTTGTAATTAAAGGAAAAGTACAATGTATATTTTATGATATAGATGATAAGATAATAGCAGAACCTATTTTAGAAGCAGGTGATGCTAGTTTTACATTGTATGGGGGTCATACCTACAAAATATTAGAAGATAATACTATTGTATATGAATATAAAACAGGTCCTTATGAGGGACAAAAATTAGATAAAACTTTTATTGATGAAAAATAAAAAAGTAGTATTTTCTTTAAGATATAGAAGTAATAAAAACCCTAATGATTATAGTATAGCTATGACTTATTGGTATGGAGTTCTAGATAGATTAGGATATGAAGTATTATATTATGATTATGATGAATATAATATTGATGATTTATATAATAAAATAAAAGAATTTAAAGCTGACTATTTTATCCATACTAATTATTTAGTAGGTGTTCATAAAGAATTTGATAAAATAAGAGAATTATGTAAAGTATTTTTATTATCAACTGATGCTTATAGATTTCATGATTCTAATTTAAAACATTGGATACCTTTTGTTGATGGTATTATTAATTTTGAAGGAGTAAAAGAATGGTATTTAAGAGATGGTTTACCTGAGGAAGGATTTTTAAAAATGAAATGGGGGTTTAATCCCAATATGATGTGTACTGAAGATATTAATAATAAATCTATTAATATTCAACATTATGGAGGATTACATGGAGGAAGAGATTATAAAATTTCTCAATTTAACCAATTAGGTTGTCATATTACTCAGGAACCTTTTATTTCATATGAAGAAATGAAAAAAAATTTGGCTAAATCAAAATATTCATTATGTTTTAGCTCTAATGCTGTTGGAACTAGAAATGAATTAAAGGGTAGAGTAATTGAAATACCTTCACAAGCTGTTTTACTAACAGAACCAGCCCCAGAATTAGATACTTATTTTAATGAAGATGAAATAATCATATTTAATAATGTAGAAGAAGCTGTAGAGAAAATAAATTCAATTACAGATAAAGAATATAATGATATTTTAAGAAAGGGACAAAAAGCATTATGGAATAGAAATACAGCATATCATGAATGGAATAAAATTTTACCATTAATAGACTCAGATTATAAACAAGTAAACCCAATAAATATAATTAAAGAATACCATAATGAGTACTATAAAGTTTAGATCCATAGAAAAAAAAGATTGGAGAGATGTTTATTTTCTTTTAAATCAACTAACAGAGTTATTAGGAACAATTAGAGATAAAGAAGTATGTTGGGATAGGTTTATATCGAATAATTCTAATAATGCTATTGTAGGTTTACATAATGATCAAATTGTTGCTTATGGAAGTATAGTTATAGAAAATAAAATAAGAGGAGAGTTAGCAGGTCATATAGAAGATATAGTTGTAGATAGAAAATTTAGGAAAAAAAATGTTGGTGTAAGACTTATTGAAGAATTAGTAAAAATTGGTTATAAAAAAGAGTGTTATAGAATAACATTAACTTGTGATCAATCTTTAATTAGTTTTTATGATAAAAATGATTTTAAAGTAGATAACATTGCAATGAAAAGACGTTTATGAGTTTTGAAAGTATAAAAATATTTGAAAATAAAATAGCTGAATTTTTTGGTTCACCTTATGCTGTAGCAGTTGATTGCTGTACTCATGGAATTGAATTATGTTTGAGACATGAACATATAAATTCAATTAAAGTTCCTAAAAGAACTTATATATCAGTACCATTTTTAGCATCAAAATTAAATATGTTTCTAGAATTTAAGGATGAAAATTGGAAAGATTATTATTATTTAACTGATAATATTATTGATGCTGCTGTATTGTGGAAAAAAAATAGTTATATTCCTGGAACCTTCATGAATATTAGTTTTCAATTTAAAAAACACTTGGCTTTGGGTAGAGGAGGTTGTATATTAACAGATAATAAAGAAGCAGCAATTAAATTGAAAAAAATGTCATATGATGGTAGACACCCAGATATACCTTGGAGGGAACAAGATATAGAAATGGTAGGTTATCATTATTATATGACACCCGAAACTGCTGAATTAGGTTTAAAAAAATTACCTAATGCTATAGAAAATAAACCAATACAATGGACAATTGATGATTGGCCTGATGTATCAAAAATGAAAGTATTTAACATTAATGAGGGTGTTGATCCCTATTTGCAAACAAGATAAAATGAAAAGGACTTTAATACAGAAAACTATGCCCAGGTCAGGTACAACAGTACTTAGGTTAATTTTAAATTATCTTTTTAATGATCAAAAATGTTTTAATAATTATGAATATCGTTGGAGTGTTATTAATACTCATGGTTATGAAAAAATTAATAATAAAAATAATAGTGTAATAACTACATGGAGAGATCCTAGAGATGTCCTTGTTTCAAAAATTAGAGTATTAGGAATTAAACGCTCGAACCATAAAGCTGTTATGAATCAATGTCAAAATATTTTAAAGAATTTCAATGAAATAAGAAAGGTAGAAGTTGAAAATTCTACTTTAATTTTAAAATACGAAAATTGGCATGATAATTTTGATTATTTATTTGAGGTTTTAGAAAAAGAATATAATGGTAAAATTAGCAAAAAGGTAAGAGATTCAGTTAAATCCGAATTTTCAAAAAAATCTATAATAAAAAAGCAAAAAGAATTTAAAGGATTTGATCAATTTAATAATGATACTCATATACATGGAAATCATGTTCATAGTGGATTTAAACAGTGGGATAAAGTATTTGATAAAGAACAGATAAAAAAAATAAATAATAAACTTGCTCCTGTAATTAAATATTGGGAAAAGTTAAAATAACTAAAAGATGAAAAAAGCATTTATAACAGGAATTAATGGACAAGATGGTAGTTATCTAGCTGAATATCTATTAGAATTAGGATATGAAGTACATGGTACTGTAAGAAGAAATTCAACTCCTGAAAATCAAGACACAAGAATAGAAAAAATACATAATAAAATTAATACCTATTATGCTGATTTATTGGATCAAGGCAGTATTGAAAGATTACTAGATAAAATCCAACCCGATGAAATATATAATATAGCTGCCCAATCTCATGTTAGAATTAGTTTTGATATCCCTCAATTTACAGTACAAACAAATGCATTAGGTGTTCTTAATATACTAGAAGCATATAGAAGAGCCTGTCCTAAAGCTAAATTTTATCAAGCAAGTTCATCTGAAATGTTTGGTTTATCTGTTGAAGAGGATAATTTCCAAAGAGAAACTACTGTAATGAACCCAGTATCACCTTATGGGTGTTCTAAAGTATTTGGTTATAATATTGTAAGAAATTATAGACGTGCTTATGGGTTACATGCTACTAATGGTATTTTATTTAATCATGAATCACCTAGAAGAGGATCTAATTTTGTAACTAATAAAGTAGTAAAAGCAGCAGTAAGGATTAAATTGGGTTTACAAGATAAATTAGAATTAGGTAATATGGATTCTTACAGAGATTGGGGTCATTCATATGATTATGTAAGAGCAATGTATTTAATGATGCAACATGATAAACCAGGTGATTGGGTAGTATCAACTATGGAAACACATTCAGTAAGAGAAATGTGTGAATTAGTATTCAATTATTTAGGTTTAGATTATAAAGACTATGTAATCCAAAACCCTAAGTTTTTAAGACCTGAAGAATTACCTTATTTAAAAGGAGATTCAACAAAAATTAGAACTGAGTTAGGTTGGGAACCAACATATACTTTTAAATCAATGATGGAAGAAATGGTTGATTATTGGTTAGAACATTTTTCATTATTTAAAAAACCTAATAAATGAAAATAGCATTTTTTACAGAAGGACAATATCAGGGTAAAGTTACTAGAAATAATCCTAATATGAGAACAGATTTAGCATGGATATGTTCTTTAGAAGCAGATCATTGGAATATAAATCAACCCCCAAATCAACAATATGATTTAGGTATCGTTATTATACCAAAGAAAAACCCACAATTTGATTTAAATAAAATAAAACAATATTGTAATAAAGTAGCTGTAATGCAAGAAGGCCCTAACTGGTATTGGCAAGATTATCCATTACAACAACAAATATGGTATTTCAACACTATACAAGAAGCTGACTTTATGTTTGTCCATAACACATCAGATAAAAGATATTACGAGGGTTTAACAGGTAAAGAATGTAAAATTTTATCTAGTCTAATGATTGAAGACTCGATTAAAGATTTGCCTCAAGTAGAAAGAAAAGATATCATTATAGGGGGCAATTTTTGTAGTTGGTATGGTGGGTTTGATTCTTATATAATTGCCCAAGAAGCAGATTGTCCTATTTATATTCCTAGTATGGGAAGAAAAATCGAAGGTGAAGAACAAATGCCTAATTTAAATCATTTACCATATGTGAATTGGGTAGAATGGATTAAAACGCTTAATAGTTTTAAGTATGGGATCCATTTGATGCGTACACATGCTGCGGGTACATTTGCTTTAAATTGTGCTTATTTAGGTATACCTTGTATTGGGTATGAAGGATTAGACACACAAGAAATATGCCATGAAGACCTAACAGTTAAATTAGGAGACTTAGCTACTGCAAAAGAAAAACTTACACGACTTAAAACTGATAAACATTGGTATAATAAATGTTCTAAAACAGCAAAAGAACAATACAAAAAATATTATCATGAAGATAAATTTACGATATGAAAGCATGGATGGATGATAGAGAAAAGTTATTAATAACTAAGCATTTTTCCCCTGATAAAGTAATGTTAGAATGGGGGTCTGGTGGTAGTACTATTGAATTTTCTCCCCAATTAAAAAAATATTATTCTATAGAACATAACAAAGAATGGTATGAGGATGTTAAGAATGAAATTAATATTTTAGGTTATAAAAACGTTAATTATAATTTTGTCCCTCAAAATTTACCTAATAATGATGGTAGACAAAGTGAATATACTCATTTTAAAGATTATATTGATATTGTTGATACATTTGATACTAAGTTTGATATAGTCCTGATTGATGGAAGAGCTAGAAGATTATGTGCTAAAAAAATAATCCCTTACCTCAATCCAGGAGCTGTAGTAATAATTCATGATTGGTGTGTTAGAGACGTATATCATTGTGTTACTGATTATTTTGATGTGCTTGAATATGTAGATGATACTCTACAAACTATTGCTACATTTACGCTAAAAGACAATCCCTTACCTAATGCTTATAATTTAAGTATGGGTGGTTGGGAACGAACAAATGAAAATTATTTTAAAAAAACTAATAATAAAATGGAAATAAGTTTAATACAACCAGGTAGGAATAACCTTAAATATTTAAAGTGGTCTTATGATTCAATTAGAAAAAACCAAGGGATCCATGATGTACAAATATGTGTAGCAGATGATGCTAGTACAGATGGTACATGGGATTGGTGTTTGGAAATGATGGATAAAGATCCTAATTTTAATGCTATTAAAAATGAAGGACCAGAACGATTAGGTCATACTATATTATATGATAGACTAGTTAATGAAGTTGCCAAATATGAAATTTGTATGATTTATCATGCAGATATGTATTTATGTCCTGGAGCACTAGATGCTATTGAAAAACATCTTAAAGATAAAACTATAGTGTCTCTTACTAGAATTGAACCACCTTTACACCCAGATGGTCCAGAAAAAATGTTAATGGATTTTGGTGTTGAACCTGAAGAATTTAAAGAAGGAGAATTATTAAAGTTTTTATATAAACAAAGCCATTCAACTCAATCAGGATTATTTAATGATGATAAAATAACAGAGGGAATATTTGCACCTTGGGCGTTTTATAAAAAAGATTTTCAAGAAATAGGAGGACATGATCCTTTATATGCTCCACAATCTAAAGAAGATAGTGATATATTTAATCGTTTCCAATTAAATGGGATTAAATTTATCCAAACTTGGCATGGTTGTGTTTATCATATGACTTGTAGAGGAAGTAGAAGAAATACAGTTGATAAAGCTAAAAATATATACGAAGATTCACCTGAGTGGTTAGCACAAAATCAAAGATCAACACGTAATTTTATTCGTAAATGGGGACATTATGTTAAACATGATACTTTGATGAAACCTATTATACCTTCTAAATATGATATAGGAATTATTCTTAAGGAAAATAATTTTGATTTATTAAATATTTTAGAACCATTTTGTAGTACTATATATGCTGATCCTCATTTAATTCAAGACTATATTCAATTTGAACAACAAAACACTATTATGAATTTACATGATAGAGTAAAACCACTTGATAATGAAAAAAATAATGAAATTTTAATTACTATAGGTAATGCATGTTCACAACAAGATTTACAGTATATATTTCAACTACCAGAAATATTAAAAGATAGTGGGGAAATAGGAGAATTTGAGTTAGGTAATTTAAAAATAGAAATATTTAATTTAAATACTTTTGAACATAATTTAATTCGTCTTGTTTAATATTTATAACCATCAACCCCTAAATTATACTACTATGGAGAAAGAAACAAAAAAAAGAAAAATTACAAGTATAGAAATAAGTTATAGTACTAAAAGGGAATTGAAAGAGCTATCTAATAAAGAAGAATTTCGTAATATTATAATGAGAGACTCATTTAAAGCTATTAAGGAAGCAATAAAAAAACAAAAAACAACAGTAGAGTTATTTAATATAGTTAATCTATCAATTATAATTAAATTATCATCATTGTATTATCCTTCAGCTTTAAAAAAAATAAGTAATTATTTTGAAGAATATGAAGAATATGAAAAATGTGCTGAAATAAAACAAATAATAAATAAATTAAAACAATGAAAAAATTATATATAATAATATTAGTCTTGCTTGGACTACAAACACAAGCACAAACTTTTGTAAGTACAACACCTGAAAATAGAAATGTTGTACTTGAAGAATTTACAGGCATATATTGCCAATTTT
>JAAHTG010001394.1_pt1 | contig 13951 bp, 13 predicted proteins | sample 6116081 | NCBI WGS metagenome assembly JAAHTG01 (sample SAMN13939989, study PRJNA603662) | sponge metagenome | isolation source: marine sponge | host: Mycale hentscheli | place: New Zealand | collected 2005 | reverse complement strand
ACTGAAGATGAGACAACTACGACCACTACTGAAGATGAGACAACGACTAGTACAACCACTTCGTCAGGTTGTACAAACTATATGTTAAAGGCCGGAGACCAATTTACGGAGTTTAGATATATAGCATGTGGTGAAACGGCCTATACGACTGAAGGGATTAATAGAGACCAGAGTAGAGTGGTATGTTCAGAAAATATACCAATAATTACTGTTAATACGGATGGTGCTGAAGTGATTGATACAGGTGAAAGTTGTACTGAGATACAGATAAGTAGTTTTTATAGAAGTACTGTTAAATCATTATTAGGTACTCATGAAGTTGGTAACGAAGGAAATGGTAGCGGATTCTGTGATACCCCAAGTGGATACACAGTGGCCACCCTATTTTATTTAGCGGGTAATTACAACATACATAGTACGTTACTGGGTAAAACGGTATATACGGATGAAAATTTGACCACCACATTACCTGATGGATATTACTATACGAGTGAAAAATCTATATCAAATGGAGCAGAAACGTATACTGCTTTACCTGGTGACACACATAAATATATAAGAGTTCAATTTGGGGGAACAGTAACAACTACTGCAACTCATGATTGCGATTCACCTGGTGGTGGAAATGATGAAAATTAATATAAAAAATACAAGACATGTCTAATATAAACGAAAAGATTAATAATGAAAGTAATGGTAATGGCGACTTAGAGGCCACTGATACTACGACTGTACAACAGACAACTCAAACGGTTAGGTTTGAAAGAATTAGTAATGGTAAATGTGACTTAACATTCACGCCAACATCGGTACAAAATCTAAATCAAAGATTAGCAACTGATACACCTGACACGACTACTACAACAACACAACCTAATAGTGTTAATATTCTAAATGTTTCTTTTCCTTATATTTTTGACCCTTCAGAGCATGGAGTTGATGATATATATGGAACGTATACATTTGATTGTTGTGGGTGTCCTTATGAGTATACGATAGAAAGACCCAATACAACAACTACTTCAACGACAGAGGATGTAACAACTACAACAAGTACTGAAAAAGACGTTACCACAACAACATCATCATCATCTACATCTACATCGACAACGACATCAACGACAACGACTAAAGATGGGTGTGATAACTGTAATACGGTTAGGGTTCGTAAAGCAAACCTAAAAGACACTAATGATGTTACTTTCAATTATGTAGATTGTGATAATGTAAGTCAGACTGGCACACTTACAAGGCAAAAAACTGTCTTAGATTTATGTGTGTGTTCGGGTAGTATACCAAGTAGTAATGATTACAGTATTGAGTTTATCGATACCTGTACAACAGGATTACCGGTATTAACATGTGATATGTTACAATACACAGTTAATGATGGGGAGAGTGGTGACCAAACTACTTTTAATAATGGAAGTGGATTGATGATACCTGCACAGATATCTCCTAATCAATATATCATGGGTACAGGAACCTATATTATTAGTGTTGTAGTTCCGAGTGGTTACTCCAATGCGGGAGATACTTTAAAATGTGTTAGTGACGAAGTTATTGTGACTTCAAGTGGAGGTGATACTACAACCACTACTAGTACAAAATTTGTGTCTTCGAATTGTTGGGAGATAACAATCGCGCCATCCAATGATGGTCCTGAAGGGATTGGTAATATCCCAACGTATGAAATATGGAGAAGATTACCTGGTGATACTAACAACACATACTTTAACACTAGTCAATCGTTTGCGGATGAAGCTGGTAGGATGAGAATGTGTTCAACGGTTGCTCCGACTATGATTAAGAAGAATGGAGAGCCTACGGCACTTGATAATGATAATCCTGAATTTACGTACCAACGTCTTACAGATATCACAGGAGTTAGTGATTTTGACTGTCAGAATGGTGGACTATCTTAATATATGATAACAATATGTTCACAACCCGATAATATATATTTTCATTGGCAAAATCTAATACAGTTCTATAACTTTAAAAAGTTAGGGGTTTTAAAAGACCATAGAGCGGTCTTTTTAGTTAGTCAAGGAAAATCACCGTCTAAATTTGTTTTAGACTTTAAAAAGCAATACCCTAAAAATGTTTTTATATTTATGGATGACAGGGTACAAAAACACTACATTCCAACAATTAAAATACACGGGGTTGTCAAGTATTTAACGATTGATACAAAACAACAAGACTTAATGTTGATTGATTCGGATATTATTCTTAATGAAAAAATTGATTATAGTAAATTTACTGAAAACAATACGGTATATTGTAGCAATACCAAAGGGTATTTAGGGTATCAATATTTAAAGACTAAGGGTGATGAAATCATTACAGATATGTGTCACTTTATGGGGATTACCTTAGATGATGTAAAAGACCAAAATGACAACTCAGGTGGAGCTCAATTATATTACAAAGGAGTTGATGGGTTATTAGAGTATTTTAAAGAGGTTGAGGACAAAGCTCCTAAATTATATGATTTAATGGTTAAACATCCGACATATAACGATTATAAACCAACAATACAGGCTTGGACATCAGAGATGTGGGCGGTCCTATGGTTATTGTGGAAACGAGACGTTAAAACTGAAATCCATACCGAATTAGATTTTAGATGGGCTACTGATGATATTTCTTTATGGAAGACTAATAAGATATTACATATGGCTGGTGTTACCTCAAGTATGAAAGACGTTTTCTTTAAAGGAGGTTTTATAACAAAGGCCCCATTTAATACTAATTTTGATTACATTAGAAAGAATTCTATCACTAATATCTATATAGAAGAAATGGAAGAATTAAAGAAAGACCAATCTTTCAAAAACTTAATAGAACTCCTTTAATTTTTATTCACTTTATTTTTTAATTTAATACTTTTACGTATACAATAGAGCTATGCGAAGACGTAAGAGTAAGATATTTGATATATACATAACCACAGGTGCTGGTAATACTGTTGGTGGTGGTTCTGATGTGTGGGTAAATAATTGGTTAAAGTCAGTTCCTAAACATTTAGAGATTAAACCAATATTATTAATAGATAATTATAGATTTCAAGGGTTTGAAGAAGATTCAATACCTATAGAACATATTTTCTATAATGAAAGACCCGATGAGTCTAAAAGACTTTTACAGGAATGTCGACACATTCATTTTCTACATAATCATTACACTAAAAGACCTCACCTATGGAAGTATAGGTTTAAGTTTAAAAGTATTGCGGTTCACGCATACGCCAGAGAGATAGTTGACTCTTACAAAGAGTTAGGTTTCTCAAGAGATTCTGTTCCTTTTTTATGGAATGTTGAGTGGCAAGACGAACTAATACGTGAGTGTGAAACTAAATATTGGGTTGGTTCACAAAAGGGGTTAGTTAATGATATTTTTAAGGACTGTGTTACAATACCAAACTATTATGAGTTTATATGGAATAAGGATTATTTTCATAGTAATGTTGTCGGGTTTGCTGCTAGAGCAGAGACAAGAAAGGCGATACATTTTTTAGAAAATGTTAGGTCCAATGCGTTTACTTCAAGTAATGGGGTTAAAATATGGGAAAAAAACACTAAAATGAAGTTTAACAATACCAAGATTATAGAGTATAACCCTAACTTAACAGATGAATACTACACGAGTGGTCTATTTGGCATCTTTCATGGTGCTTACGTTAAAGAACCATTTGGATATTCAATTTTACAAGCCGTTGACGCAGGTAAATTACCTATAATATCTAAAGGGTGGTGTCCTGAGTTTAACTATCCGTATCGAGCGTCTAGTAAAGAAGAGTTTGAAAACACGGTTAAGTTAATTCAAAACACAAATAAAGATACGAGAGAAAACATCTTTAACTCGGCTAAATCGTTTTTAAAGAAATTTGATAATAAAGACCAATGGATTGAAAAAATGAAAACAATATACAATGAATAGAAAATTAATAGTTTCACGAATGTGGACAAAACGAGGAATACAACAATATTTTTCTTTGTTACAATTATCTAAAGAGTTTTGGGACTTTGAAATAGAGGTACATATTTTAATAGATGATTGGACACATGAGGACGATTGGACTTTTGAGATAGAAAAACTTAATAACCCACATAGAGAAGGGTTTCCAATGACTGTAGTGTTTTATACTAAGGAGGAATTAAAAAAATGGTACCACAGTAATAATATTTTAGATAAGAGTGTGTTTGAAAACGTAAAAGGGTTCTTACATATTTATCATCTTTTATTATATTATTATTTATACGTTGAGGAAGGTATTGACTACTTAGTGTCTTATGACGATGACATTGTGTTTAATAAAAAGATTAGTCCTGAGTTAAATGAAATTGATGGTTTAATTGCTAACAAAACACCTTTTGTAATTGATGAGGAGTATTTTCCTATGTCTGACAAAAGTATGTTTGTTGGGTTATCTAATTATTTTAATCGCGATTTGACTTTAGATTATTATCGAAATAATGTTAGAGGTGTTGGGGCAAATGCGGGATTTATGGGGATAGAGACCTCATCAATTTTTAGTTCTTTTAATGATAATTTTATGGGTTTATTATCCCTATTCAATTTTAAGTCACCGAACTTAAAATCGATTGACGAACCTTTTCATTATACTGATAAGGTTCTATTTGATACTCAAGAACAAAGTTTTATGAGTATTATGTTACACTGTTTTTCAACGAAAGAGTTATTCAGATTAGGAGGGGCATTAGGATATTTCTTTGATACACCAATACAAGAGGCGGTGAATAAGTCTAAGTTGATACATTTCACAGGAGATAGGAAATATGACCCATTATTTCCAAAGATAGTAGTAGATTTTTTAAAAAAACATGGGCATAACAATATCACACCAGATTGGTTTTATTATTAAATAATTATGTTGGAACCACTATATAATAAAGAAATATTAGAAGAGGGTATTATAGAAGCCTTAAGACACATTGACGCTTTCAATGATATTGAAAAGGCTAAAGAATGTTTAAGAACTGCCCTATCACCAAATGAAAAATGGTCGATTAATTTACTAAACTCAAGTGTTAGTGACAATATGAAATTTCACACAATGAATGGGTATAATTTACCGTTCTTTGAGAATGATAGTAATATCCCTAAAAGAGCTAAAAACGCTAGATTATGTGTCGTATATCAAGTGTGGGGTAATCATAATTACTTAAAATTTTTATACCTATCAATTCTATCACAATTGGCGTATACAGATATGTTAGATTTCGACGTTAAAATATTTTTAGGTAAGGGGTTTGTTAATGATGTAGGGGCTTCACTTATTGACCGATTATTACCTGAAGGGTCTATTATTCCTGTTAATGACGGGTTGTCTTTAAAGTATGGGTTAACGTCTCATCCTCACTTACAGAATTATGATGTGGTATCGGTTGTTGATACAGACGCGTTTTGGTTTCACCCAAAAGGTGAAAAAACAAATGTGTACCAACAAATGTTAGATTTGTATGACTCAGGTTTTGATAGTCTTATTATGGCGCCAGACCCTGACTTAGCTAGTTCAGTGTTTTGGCAAAGAAGAGACACACTAAACTCTAATCTTCCTGAAGAGCACTATAAGGATTATTTTTATAGAAATGCTAATACAGATGAAAAAAGACTTACTGAGTTTGTGGACTACGATAAGAATTGGTTTCTATCCTGTTTATTTGTTTATGGTAAAAACCACTTTAAAGAACCAGGGTATGGTAAATACGCATTAACTTGTTTATATGACGAGTTACTTTGTGATGAAACAGTTTGGATGATGTGGGGTCTCGGTCATGATTACGAAATAGAGAATATGAATAATACAGGTTTTTTACGATGGGTTGGTGCAAATGATTTTGATAGGTATTGGAGCGTTGAGAAAAATAAAGAAGATACTTTATCATATATTCATCCGGTACAGGGAAACCATTGTTATAATATGGAATTAATAAAATTATATGATAAAATAGTAGAAGATTATAGACTAAGTAGATAATGAAAAGACCCAATTATACTGTGATGTACGTTTTACACGTTATGCCAGAAGAGATACAAGATGTTGGTAGAATAATCAAAGACTTTGAGATATCAACAAAAGAGAACGTAAATGTTAGTGTTACTTTATATATTGATTTGAATTTTTCAGATGTGTATTATGATTGGTCAAATTCTAAAATGACTAAAGAAACGTTTTACAATATATTTCAAAACTACTTAACACATTCTCGAAAGAATTTAAACATAATACACAACGTAAGAGATACTGGACATTGGGGGGTTAATTCGACAAGAAGAAATGTTATTAACGAATATAAAGATGTGTTTGATTATATTGGGTTTATTGATTGTGATATATTCTTTGACCCAACGGCGATTCAGTATGTCTATAAAACATTAGAAAAAGAGCAGGGTGAATTCATCATATTTTCTGGTTTATTACCTAAGATGTGGAACGAACATTTTGATGAACTTACCCATAAAAAATTTAAGAATGTGACTGATAGGTCATTTCCATTTAAAATTAATCCTTTAAGTGTTTATGGGTTTCACCAAACACAGAAAAATTCTGTTGGTTATACTTCTGACATTATAATAGGTGGTGGATGGTTTAATCTATTTTCCACCACAATTTTTGATTACGTTACAATCCCAAATGAGTTAGGTGTGTATGGTATTGATGACCATTGGATTCAAGAATGTTGTCGTTTCCTTAACAAATCAGGATGGGACATTAGACAATGTTATAATAATAAGTTTTTAATATTAGAGAACCACGGTCGTAAGTTTAACATGCCAGAACCTTTTATAATTAAAAAAATGGTTAATGGTGGTAAATTTGAGTATGAAAAAAACGCAAAACAAAATTACGAAAGTTTATTCAACGAATATAAGCAAAGTATAATCAGTAAGTATTTCTAACTATGAAGTTATTTTTTACTTTTTACAGTAAAGAAAGTATTCCTAAATTACACCACTTTTTCAATCACTACAGAAACTTAGGTGTTACTAATTTTTATGCGATATATCACACATATGAAGAACATAGTAAAGATGTTTTAGATTATGTGATGAAAAATGCTATGGTTGTTAAAATATGGGATGGAGTATTTAATGAGCATATTAAAATGAAACATATAAATGACGCTAGATTAAAATTCTCAAGTTATGGAGAATGGTCGTTTACTGTCGATTGTGACGAATTCATTAATATTAGTTTTAATGACTTAAATAAAGTGGTTAATAGTGATGCGAATTATGTAAAGTTTACTTTGATAGATAGGGTGTCTAAACCATCACTTAAAGAGATTACTATTGAAGAGGATATAGAGATAACGTTTCCGTATTATAGTTATATCACGTATAGTTTATTGGAGGGGGCGACATCTAAAGTGCCTCTATCAGTTCGTGAAGTCATACTTGGTTTAGGTTATCACGATGTCATTGGTGAACAAGAACAGGTGGTTAATCTAATAAAACACCCAATAAATGGGTATATTAATCACTTTAAATGGGATAGTGATATTATCTATACTATGCACGATAGGATTACTAATAGGTTAATAGACGACGGAAGTGCTGATGATTATATAGAAGAATGTGAAGTTGCGTTGTCTTTAGATTATGATAATGTAATTACCTACGACAAACCTTTAGGTATGAAGTTATTGTTTATTGTTTGGTCTCTTCAGGATTATAATATGTTAAAACAATTCTTTATCCATTATAGAACCTTAGGAGTTACCAAATTTTATTGTATTTTTCACACTTACGGTATGGAAGATAATTTTATTTATGACTTTGTTAAACAAAACGCTGAGATTGTACACCATTGGGATGAGAAATATACTACAGAGTGGGAATGTAAATTAAAGAATAAATATAAAAGAGAGATATGTGATGATGAAAATGAATGGGTGTGGTGTGTCGACGCTGACGAATTTGTTGATGTCTCACAAGATTTTGTAAGGGAAGTGATTCGTAGTGACTCAAATTACGTCAACGGTTGGATGGTAGATAGATTTTCTGAAGATGGGTTAATAGTTCCATTAGATGATAATATGTTTAAACAGTTTCCAATCAGAACTCACTATACGCGTTTTATGTTAAATGGTTCTGCTGCTAAACTTACATTAACCCGTTCTTATGTTCTTATTGGTGTGGGGCATCATGTTGTGTTAAATGAATTATATGATTATGGATTAAAAGACGAAAGAAATTTAATTCCTTATAATAATAGTGAGGAAACTTGGATTGAAGTCGCTCATATTAAATGGCATCATCATCTATTAGAGGAGATATATAATAAATTTACTAAAACAATGAATTTATGCCAATACTCGGCAAGAGAGATGGGTGTCTTTGTGTTAGATTATTGTTATAAGAAAAAACCAATAACTGAAATAATTAAAGATGTTAGGATATGATAGGTATACATTCGGTTTTTAGTAATGAGAATAGAGGGTTTATTTACAACACAAATTCTGAGATTAGTACTGTTGAATTATATACGTGGGTATATTCTATATTGACGTGGAAAAGAGATGGTCATCCTATATACCTTTACTGTGACGATAAAATAAATGATTTTGTGGGTAAGTATGGTTTTAGTGATTTATATGATGAGATAAGGGTTAGAAATTATGACGATGATATTCATGAGTGTTTTTGGTCTTATAACAAAATACGTGTGATTGAAGAGTTTGGGGAACCTGTATGTCTGTTTGATATCGACACTTTTTTTAGAGATACGGAATTCACTAAACTTCAATATGATATGATTACTTATCATTATGAGGTATGGGATTTGGGGTTAAAAGATAAAATGTTTAACAGTAAAGAAAGTTTAAAACAATTAAGTTTCTACGAACCTGTAGACGAGAGTGTTGAGGTTGTTAATGGTAGTTTATTAATATTTAATAGTTATGATTTAAAAACAGAGTTTTTACGTAATGCTAAAGAAGTTGTTGATACTATAAAAACGATTGAATACGATAGTCAATTTGAATATGATTCGTATACCATTTTTATGGAGCAGGTTAATTTAGGTTATTTAAATAAGAAGTATCACTGTGGTAAAGTATCTAAAAGAAATGAGTGGGGAGATTATAGGTTTAATGGGGACGAACCATTTGTTCATTTAGGTCATAATAAAGAACGACTAACGCATGGTAATCCACAAACAAAACAAAGATATGTTCATATTATTAAAGAGAAGATTATTGAGCTAGGTTATCCTGAGTTTGAAAAGTTATTTACCCTAACAACGGTCGATGACAGTAAGGACCAAAATTCTTTAATACCTCTAAGGGTTAAACCAATTGCTAGAAATATGGGGCATAAGATAAGTTCTGAATTATTTACTAAATGGTATGGTGATAATATAGAGATACTGAAAGATAGTCGATTTGAAATTGCGATATGGGGTTCTATAATGGGTAATGATATTGACTTGATTATATCAACATCAAAAGGGGTTAATGTTAATGACAAAGATTTGGAAGACTTTATGTTATCGATATATAGGTCAGGTGATTATCTTGGTATTACTGTTGAAGTATTATATACCAATAATATTGACTATTTTAGAGAATTTAGAATGGAAAATTCACAAAAAGTAAAAGAAGACGTTCTTATTGGTTTTGTGTCTGAATCGGATTACGAACCAAACGGTGAGTTAAGAACGGTGGGTAAGTTAAAGTTTTATGAAGGGCCATTTAACGATGCTTATTATAAATCTACAAATAAACACGATGAAGTTCTATTTATAGATTCAGTAAAAGACATAAAAAACAATGATGGTTATACACATTTTTCATCAGAGGTTTATAATACGATATATGAAAGGTTTGGAATTTTCAGTATGTTAGGCTGAAAAAATGTTAACTGAATATTTATAATAAAAGAATATAGATGGCATATCTAAAGAAAAATATAGAAACATTAATTGATATTAAAATTACAGACAAAGGTAGAGAGTTAATTTCTACTGGTAAGTTCTGTAACATTGAGTATTTTCAGGTTGGTGATTCTGAATTTGACTATAAAAACGAAACTATCTTTAAGAGAGATGGGAAGAAAGACACACAGATTGTGTTTAGAGCTAAAGATAAAGATTCGGATGTTAAATATCCGATACCTGTCGGCAGTGAAAGTCCTGACGACCCATTAAGTTGTAACACTTATGGTAGGGTTTACCCAAACCATCAAGAAGAGGTTGTGAGTAAGAAAGTGGAGTTTTTAGGTGTGACACAAAATCAAAATATAAAAACACCATTAGGTATATGTGTACCATTGATGAATTTTGATGGGACAGATACATTGGTGACTAACAAGTTAATATCTTGTGAGTATATTCTAATCAAATTTCCGCAAGACCCGTCAAACGTTTTAGACACAGATGGTCCTTGTTTATGGTATAAAGTCGTTTCGTTTATTGATGAGAATACTATTCAATTAGATAGACCTTTACCTGATTATTCTTTTGTTACTGACCTTAGTAAAGAGGCGACATTATTTGAATACGCAAAAAGAGAGACTACAGAATATTTGGATTTTAATATTGCGTGGACTGAGGAGTTTGCTGGGTTTGACGTTAACTTACCAAGAACATTTGCTGAAGGTTCTAGATATCTATCGGCTAAAGAGATGTTTGGTTATACGTCATACGAGCATGGAGATAATTATTACTCTTGTAATCCTGAACCAACAACGACTACAACTACGACAATTTGCCCACCAGAGTTTTTATCGTTAGACCTAACAAGAGAACCTACTGTACAATTATTTAGTAATGTTGAAGTAAGTGGGGAGAGTTGGGACTATTGTTCTTCTTATGTTGACTCTTACGGTAAAGAGGTTTATGTGTATCCTGATGAGCAAAAATTTATTGGGGTTATTCATTACACTAAGTGGGAAGACTATTATGGCACAGGTGAATGGTGGAAAGAATTCGATAGTGAGTTTGAATTAAACCTACCAACGTTAATGTATCATAGAGATGAGGACAATACAATGGGACACAAATTTAAAATGGGTTCCATCAACAATTATGTTAAATCATTAGTAAATGATGAAATGGATTCTGAAGGTGAAGTTTATTTTGATTTAATTGATACAACAAATAATCAAAATATAGTTGGTAAGATATTTCCACACAAACAGGCGATTGTTATTGACGATGAAGAGATATTAATGGCTTTATCAATGAAGTCTAATAGGAATTGGACGTTACCGGCACCAAAGGCGGTTAGAATATCGTCAGATGCTGATTGTATTGATTCTCCTGATGATGTACTGCTTCCTAAAGATTTAACAAAACAAGTTTTCATTTCTTATATGTTTTATAATAAGAATAATAAAACATATTCGGCACCATCGGCACAATACGTTAGGGTTGACCCTAATGGTACTGATGATTTTGATGTTGCGGTTTCATTTAAAGACGGGTTTAATTTCTTAAGAGATAAAATTATCACGGACAACGACCCAGGGTTCCAAGCTACTAATTTCTATATTTTAGTACAACAGGTTGATACTAAAGATAAACCACTACCTGACGAATGGAGGTATATTGAGTATACTGATAGTTTAAATGGGTTTGCTGGTGGTAACATATTAAGTTCTCACTTAACGGGAACTAAATTCATAGTTAATGCTGAACTATACAATAACGCAGATGCGTTCAACTACAGACAATTGATTGGTTATCCAAATCAAAATGAAAGAAACAATCTAATCTTTGGTGATGAGTTTATGTTAATGGGTGATGTTACATTAAACAAACAACATAGTGTTTATGTGATGAACTATATTATAGACTTACCAAACAATAGATTTATTAGGTCACAAAATCCAACATGGGACCAAGATACTGATGCAACAAAACAGGACTTATATATTACTGAAGTCGCTTTATATAACGATGATAAGGATATGGTTGCTATTGGTAAGGTGTCAAAACCACATAAAAGAAAGGTCGACCCCGCAAGTAATCAGGTTATATCGGTTAAATTAGATTTTTAAGACTTTATTTAGTTTTAAAAATACTTAAGTTTATAATTCAAAAGATATAATACATATGAGACCTAGTCAGAAAAAGAGCCCAAAAGTATTGGGGTTAGATATATCAACAAAGACAATTGGATTTGCTTTGTTTGAAAAAGAAGATGTTACTTTATTAGAACTTACACATTATTCTCCTATAATCAAACCAAGACCCGAAGACCTTATCGAAGAATTAATCAAAAAGGCAGATGCGTTCGCTAACAAACTAAAAACGTATAAGGGGGTTGGGATTGAAATGGTTGTGATTGAACAACCGTTATTGAATTCAAATAACATATATACAGTAGGTACCTTAATGAAGTTTAATGCTTTGGTATCTAAAATCGTTTATGATGTGTTAGGTGTTGTCCCTAAATATATATCAACATACGATTCAAGAAAATACGCTTACCCTAACTTATATGCCGAAAACGCAAAAGGTAAGAAAGTTTTATTTGGAGGGTTTCCAAAAGGATGTGATAAGAAACATATCATTTGGGAGCAAGTCGCTGAGAAAGAACCACAAATTACTTGGTTATATACTAGAAACAACACTTTAAAAAAGGAGAACTTTGATATGACAGATGCGTATACATGTGTGTTAGGTTATTTAAACGTTCTTAAGGAAAAGGAAGAAAAGGGAGAATAGATTTGACTAGTTAAGGATAATTCTTTATTTTTACCCTATGAGTGAAAACTTAGACACAGATTTATTATTATCGTTAGTTGAGGATGTTTTAGGTGAATACCGTAAACACAATGACGGACAGGGTCAAATATCGTTTGACTGCCCTACCTGTTCTTATGATATAAAAGGATTAGATGATGGTGACGGAAAAGGTAACTTGGAAGTTAACTATCATCGTAATGTGTTTAAATGTTGGGCATGTTCAGAAACCCACGGTACACACGGTTCAATATATAAGTTAGTTAATATGTGGGGAACCCCATATCAAAAGAAACAACTATCTTTAGTCATGCCAGATACCTTTATGGACAAGGGTCAGATTAAGTACGAGGTTGTCAAACTACCAAAAGAATATGTTAGATTTAAAGATGCGACTGTTGGGTTAAAGATGACTCATCATTATAAATACGCGTATAACTATTTAAAAGGTCGTGGTATTAGTGACGAGGTTATTGACAAACACCACATGGGTTTTTGTTATGACGGACCATATTCGGGTAGGATTATCGTTCCATCATACACCCAAGACATGGAGTTAAACTTTTTCGTATCAAGATTGTATGGTAATGGTTTTTTGAAGTACAAGAACCCTAAAGCGTCTAAAGATACGTTAATCTTTAACGAATACTTAATCGATTGGAATAAAGACATATATATTTGTGAGGGTGTCTTTGATAGTATATTTTTACCTAACTCAATACCGTTATTAGGTAAATTTATAAATGATTACCTGTGGGGTCGACTTTACGATGATGCAAAAGGTGATATAATTATATGTTTAGACGGTGATGCTTGGGCAGATGCCGAGAAACTATATTATAAATTAAATGGTGGTAGACTTTACGGAAGGGTTAAAGTGGTCAAACTACCTGAAGATAAAGATATTGGTGACCTAAGAGGTATATTACCTGAAGGGTCCGTATTAGAATTAGAAAGATAAAAACAAATAAGATGATACATCCAGAAATTTACAATTATTTTAATGATAAGGAATCGTGGAAAAGAAAGTACATGAGACCTGAAGCATTATCAAAAGAGTGGGATATGATGTTAGAAGAGGTTGGACCTGATGTCTACCAATTTCCACTATTTAAAGAAGAGTTATGTGCTAAATTAATAGAAGAGGCTGAAGCGACACAATCGTGGACACATAAAAGACACGCGTTTTATCCGACAACCGATATGTTGGTCGAGACCTTTGGTTTTAAT
>JAAHTG010001551.1_pt1 | contig 13979 bp, 24 predicted proteins | sample 6116081 | NCBI WGS metagenome assembly JAAHTG01 (sample SAMN13939989, study PRJNA603662) | sponge metagenome | isolation source: marine sponge | host: Mycale hentscheli | place: New Zealand | collected 2005 | reverse complement strand
GTGGAACGGAATACTTTAGTCACAAAGGTGTATGGCAAGCAGAAGAGGAAATGCTGTGAAAAATAGACTAATGACTGCTGAAGAAATTTTAAAACAATTACGCAAAGCAAACCCTAGGTATAAGGACATGTCACCTATAAACCAAGCACAAGAAAAGTTAAGCCATGGACCACAGTGGCAAGCACATTTAGATGACGAACACGATAAGCATTTACAAAGACTATGGATAAAGAGTGGATTCAAAGGTTCATTTCATGATTGGTTAATGGAACAATGATTACTTGCAAAAACAAACATGACGACTGCCCTGTGCGTATCAACTATGAACATGTTAATGCACACGGTCAACCAGCATTATATTGTGTAAAGTGTAACTGTTGGATACAATGGATAAGTAAATCGGATTTAGATCTATTAGAAAAGACTTTTGATATAGTTATGTAGTCTTAACATCATGACTAGTCCAGTACTGATCACCTCTGTGTTTATGATTATTTGGATTAATCAGTCTGTATGTGGTTCGTTTTGCTTGTACTTGATCAATAGTGTACAGTATATCATCAATCACATAGAAGTTCTTCTGAGCTTTATACCCTATCTCTAAGAATCTACGCATCATATCTTCAAAGTGTTGTGGACATTCTGGATCATTACTCCACTTCTGGCAAAAGTACCTTAAATGTGATATAATGTAGTTACTGTGGTTTAACCGTTCTTTCTCTAGTGGTGTTAGCATAGTGATATTTACTGTCTGTGTCATATATGCACACAAAATTATGAAAATTGTATAAATAACAATGCAACTACGCAAACACTGGCGATAACAGTGATTATACAGGAATAGCAATGACTGAGGATAAATCTACCCCAAATTCAAGGGAAATCGAACAAAAAGAAATATATATCGATTGTCCGGATGCAGAAAGAGATGCATACAAAGAACAACCACAACGCAAATACGAAGACAAAATAGTTAAAGGTATCGCAATTGGCCGCGGGGATAACCGACAGATCATAGAATTAGAACAAGTGCGTAGACTTGCTATGTTACATTGCTCATACAATGATATGGCAAAGTTCTTTGGTGTTAAAGAGAACACATTCATTAACAACTTTCGTTATGAAGTAGAAAGAGCCAGAGAAGTAACCAAACACAGATTAATGGAGGCTATGCTTGAGAACGCAATACAAAAGCATAACCCAGCAATACAGATATTCCTAGCAAAAAATTGGCTAGGCTTAGTTAATGATCCAGTAGCACAGGAAGGTAATACTCCGCTACCATGGATTGAAGAATAAAGAAGAGCGGCAGTACAACATAAATTAATTCTCCTAAAATTATATTGTGTACATGGATAGTACTGTTGCTCTTCCCTTTATAGAGATATGTAGATGAAGTTAACACAACCACAAAAAGAGATTCTCAATCATCCTGCCCGTTTCAAGGTAGTAGTCAGTGGTAGACGATTCGGTAAAACATACGCAAGTATTGCCTCACTTGCTAAACATGCCTCTAAACCCAACACCAAAGTAATGTATGTAGCACCAAGTTATCGTATGGCTAAACAAATTGTGTGGGAAGACCTTAAGAGTATGTTGCGTGACAAGAACTGGATAAAGAAGATCAACGAATCAGAACTAACCATAACATTAGTTAACGCAAGTATCATAATGTTGCGTAGTGTGGACAATCCAGACTCAATTCGTGGACTAGGTTTAGATCACATAGTAATAGATGAAGCCGCAGATGTATCACAACTAGATGAAGTGTGGAATGCAGTACTAAGACCTACACTAAGTGATAGACAAGGCACAGCACTTATTATTAGTTCACCAAAAGGCAGAGGTAGTCTATACGACTTATATCAAAATGAAAAGCGTTTAGAAGATTGGAAATCATGGCAATATACTACTGTACAAGGTGGTAATGTTAGCCCTGAAGAAATAGAAGCCGCTAAAAGAGATATGGATGAACGCACATTCAAACAAGAATACTTAGCACAATGGGTAGACTACTCAGGACTTATATACTATGCATACGGCGATCATAACATACTACAACGACCAGATATGCTCAAAGATCCTGGCACAATGCTACACATAGGCATTGACTTCAACATAGATCCAGGCTGTGCTGTAATAGCCGTTAAGACACAATTAGGCTTACACATTATAGATGAACTAGAAATATACGGTACTAACACACAAGAGATGTGTGCTGAAATACAACGCAAATATCGTAACAGGCGTGCAGTAGTGTATCCAGATGCCTCAGGTGCACAACGCAGAACAAGTGCTGGCGGTATAACAGATCACATTATATTATCAAATGCCGGATTCCAACTTAAAGTAGGTGCAGTCAATCCTGCTGTTAAGGATAGAATAGCAAGTGTAAATAGTGTGCTAAAAGAAGACAATATTCGGTTGACAATTGACCCTAACTGTGTTAAAGTGTTAAACGGATTAAGTAAACATGTGTACAAAGAAGGTACTAGACAACCAGAGAAAGATTCAGGTCTAGATCACTTCAATGATGCACTAGGATATATGGTAAACCACCTCTTCCCACTAAACATTAAACCCAGAACTAATCATCAAAGTCCATTAGGACAGCGAATAAGGAGAACAATATGAAAATACCAGAAGCATGGAAAAACGAGAGTACACACAAAACAAACCCATTAAACACAATGGCACTAATAGGCATTAGTCTTATGTGGGGCCATATGTTGTCACTGATATCACTATGGTGGTTACCACTTACTGTGTTAACACTAATAGCCGCATATGGTAGTGAGATTAACAAAAGGAACTCATAATGCGTAAAGAATTTGAAAAGATGTCGGGCAACAAGTCCAAGTCTAAAGTAGAAGGACAAAGTACCCACCCAGAGAAAGGCACTAAGCGTTATGCTGAAAATGAAAAGATCATTAACAACAATAGTGCATTAAAGAAAGCCAGAGATATATCACAAGGCATACAAAAGCCTGATAGTGCATATGGTGATACCAGTCACGGTAAAGGTTCTGCAATGCGTGGTAGTATGGCAGATTATAAGGCAGGCTATGAACAGATAAAGTGGACTAAACAAGAATTCAAAGAAAAGCCAAAGTTCAAAGTACGCATCAATGGTGTATTACAATACCCAGAGGATGACGATGAGTAATCAATGGCACGGTGGTAAAGGTTCTGCTCCACGGAAATCAAATGATCAAAAGACTTATGAGGATAACTGGGAAAAGATATTTGGCAAAAAGAAAAAGCCACAAGATCCAGATTACGATCCTGCAGATACCGAATGGGAAGACTTAGCAGATGACTAAGTTCAATTACAAGCCACTGCCTAAAGGTGTAACTATATGTAATAGCAACATAGAAGGCCTAGGTTTGTTAGCAACTGATCTGTTTGCTCCTAACACAATACTAGGTATAAGTCACCACATAGTAGACTATCAAATTATTAGAACACCATTAGGTGGCTTTATTAATCACGCAAACAAACCTAACTGTGAACTTGTAGAGAATGGTAGCACATACATATTGCGTACTATTAGAAACATATTACCGCAAGAAGAACTAACAGTAAAGTATAGCATAGAACAATGATAACAGCAACATATAGAATATACTGGTATCCTAGTGCTAACAATGGTGTTAGATTTGCACTAAGCGACACAGCACAATATCGAGACCATACTTGGACTATGCATACCCGCGAAGAGTTAGAACTGTATGCAAAGTATTACACTGAACATATAGGTGGTCACAAATACGAGAAAACATTGGAAATAAACAGGAATAGAAATGAAAAAATATCTTAATATTGATAAAGTTACTATCGATGGTGGAGACTTTGGTGCTCATCCTGGACAAACAATGTTTGATAACTTTATACAAGCATACAAACAATTAGATGATATTGACAAAGCACAACATAAATTGGCTAAGAGTCAAACATACATCAATTATCTAGACGCACAACGCTACGGTATACAAATATACAATGTGCGTACTAATGGCGGTTTACAGCCACCTAGTGACACTTACGGTGCTCAAACACCTTAATGCGTGTAAATTATTTGCAGAATAGATAAATATAACTGTTATAACATAATACACCCTTGCACCGGCAGAGCAAGGTACATATTCACTATAGGAATACTTTATGGCCGCACCCTTCAATTATTACGATTATATCACTGGTTCACATGAACTATATCAACGATACGCAGATGATTGGCGTCTTGCAGTTCGATCATTTTGGGGCGGTGTTGAATACAGAGATGCACAATACCTTAGATCATATGCTATTGATCAAAGTACAGCAAGTGATACTATTAGAACATACGATGAACAAGACGGTGTAGTAACAGGTAGTTACACCACTGAAATAGTTCGTCCAGTAAGCTCACAACAACAAGCAGATACAGGTTCTAGCAGTTATGTTGGTTCTTTCTATGATGAGAAAGTTGCTAATGTTCCCGTTCTTCCCTACACTAGACTGTATGTAAGCGAATACAACGCAATACTATTTAGATCACCTCCAGTGCGTAACCTCCCAGAAGAAGCAGATATTACAGACTTTATGAATAACTGTGATGGTGAAGGTAATAGTCTAAATGAATTTATGAGTATGGTAGATACATACAGTACTGTATACGGTGTTGTATGGGTAAGTTGCTTAAAGTTGGCAGGTGCTGATTATCCTAAATGGAGAATGCATTCACCATTAGATGTACTTAATTGGAAGTATGGCTATGACGCTAACGGCGATCTAGAACTTAAAAGCATAGTGTTACGCATCAGTACAGAACCTGATGTACAAATACTACAACACATAACTGCCGACACAATTGAAACAATCTTTATGCCACTAGGAGAAGATGATATAGATGTACCAGAAGGTGCAGAATATATCTTTGACGAAGAGGGTGAAGATGATAACGACAAAGGATTCTACAGAACAGTCCAAGCAAATCCGCTTGGGTACCCACCTGTAAGTCCCATATATCAAAGCACTAAGATCTACAATGGGATAGGTCATACACCTGTTTTTGATATAGCTCAAATACAACGCTCCATATATGGAGATTACGGGGAAATATACAGTAGCATTTCGTACGGTGCTCATCCTGTAACAGTTGTAGATGAAACCACATTGACTCAAAATGACTTTAATGTGGGAGCTGAGCCTGGTTCTGTAATTCAAGTACAGAATAGTCTCAATGGGCAACCTAACTACACTTTTGAATTTAAGTCACCACCTCTAGATAGTATCAAAGAGTTGCGTGAACTTATAGATCAAAAGATTGCCAAGATGAACGAGATTGCAATGATTAGATCAGAGGATATGATTAAAGCATCACGCAGTGGCGTACAAATAGAAATGTACGACAGCAAGTTAGAAGCAATGATCCGCAAGAAAGCAGTATCGTTAGAGAACGCAGAAGCCAACATACTATGGCCTATGTGGTTTGATTGGCAAGGTATTAGTATGCCAGATGATTTAACAGTATCATATAATAGACTGTATAACCAAAAAGGTTTAGAAAACGAATTAGCAGAGATGGACAAGTTACTACTCACATATGAAAGATTTGAGAAAGTGTTTGGTCCAGACAACTATGAAGATACACCTGCAGAATTTGCCACAGTAGAAGAAGCAGAAGCAATGGCAGAAGTCCTAGGCGGCTCAGGAACTCATAGTCATACCAGTGAGGAGGGCATAACTATATACATGCCATTTGAGACTCACGAAGAATACGAATTAAGAGTAGCAATGGCAAGGTCAGAAGATGCTGACTTTGGTCCAGGGCTCAAACAAAAGATACAAGAGCGTTTAACACAATTAGTTGAAGGTTCTTACACAAACAATAGTCTTTAAGTAGACAGTTGTACAGGTAGGAGTACCATAAGTAGGTGCCCTTAAAGAAAAATACGCTCACTCAAGCGATAACTAGGAGATAGAAAATGGAAGCAGATTCCACAAATACAGTTGAACATACTGAACAAAGTGTTCCGGTAACAGATTCCGCAAATAGCGTCGACAATATGGAAACGGTTAAATCTGAGAAAAATACAACGCCAAGCGTTGAACAAAGAGACGGTAAGTTATATGTTGATGGAACTCGTGTGTATACTCGAGATGATGTTAACAAAATAGGTGCTAATGCTAAAAGAGAAGTTGAGTCTAGATTAATATCGGACTTAAATGTCGATAGCATTGATAGTGTTAAAGGTGTTGTTAAAGCACTTCAAGAAAGTAGCCCAAGCGAAGAAGGCTCATCACTAAATGTTGAATCATTAAGAGATGCAGTTAAGAAGCGTGAAGCAACTGTAGAAGAACTTAAACATCAAGTAACCAGCCTCAAAACAGACTTATTGTTAAAGGACCATATGGGTCAACTTAATAGTGCTATGCCAGGTAACTGGACAGCTCAACAGAAGTCAGCAGTAGTTACATTAATGAAAGCAGACGGAATGTTAGCAGTAGAAGGTGATACTTTTGCAATCAGATCAGGTGAGAGTTATCTTACCACTGATGGTGAAACACCAGATTATAAGAGTGCTGTAGAATTAGTTGGCAAGAACTTAGGTCTTAACTTTGGAAAGCAAGGTGTTGACATGCCATTAGGTGAAACAAGTAGTGTGAAAGCAGATAAGACTTCGGTCAAGCCTGCAGATCAACAGCGTGTTAAATCCGATCCGGCATACAGAGCGGCGTACTTAGACTTACGCCTAAATCGTAAGGGAGGAGTTAGTGCTTCAGAGATCACAGATAATATGATCAAAACAAGAGCTAGTGAAATCTCTAAAAAGAAAATTGCTTAATAAAAGTATTAAGTAAACACAATAAATTGTCAATTATAGGAGACAAATATGACAACTTCAACAAATGTTGCACAGTTATATACTGACCTAGTTGCAGATCTAGTACCATACTTCATGAACTCTACTCTGCTTCCTAACAGTGAACTAGTACGCAACTCAATCAATATGGTTGGTGAAACAGGTGGCGTCGCAAGATTCCCAGTAACTAACACATATACAAATGCATCCGATGTCGCTGAAGGCGACCCTATCGGTAATGCATCTAACTTAATTCCAACAGCGGCAAGCATTACTTTGCAGAAGCGTGGTGTTGGTTCTGATGTAACTCTAGAAGCATTAAGTGACGGCGGATACGACTTAGTATACCGTTCAACACTACAAAGAATCGGTGGTGGCTTAGCACAAGCAACTGACATCGCAGGTTTCTTAGTAGCGGCTACAGCCTTTACAGGAGAAGTAGGAACAGCATCAGCTCTAAACACTTCAACTAACAATGTAATCATGTCACCAGACGCATTAGGTTACGCAGTTAAAGATGAAGGTCCTATGGTAGAAACATGGTATGATGTAAACACTCAGACTCACCAGTTCAGAGGTTCAATCAGAGACGGTTATGTTGCTATTAGACCTAACTTCGGTGTTAAAATGACTGGCTTAAACGCAGTTGGTACACCATTTGGAACAGGCGGAACTGATATCGGTTTTGATATTTCAAGCGTTGCTTTAGGTACTAGTACATTAAGAGTAGCAAATGCTCCAACATTAGATAACGGTAACTACATTGCAGTAATCGACCCAGCGGCAGAATATGCTATCAATGAGCAGGTTGCTCTTCAAGGTGGATCAGCGGCTATCGGTTCTTTATCTGATATTGGTAACAAAGCGTTTTACGACGGACTAGTTGGTCAAGCAGTAGGATGTGCTTTCTTTAGAAGTAACAACTTACCTTCAGCAGACTTAACTTAATTTAGGATAATATTATGGCATTTGTAACAGACGGCGCAGGAAATGTAACATCATACGCAGAATACACCGATGTGTTGCAGAAGGATCAACGAATATTAGAAGCAAATGTTATCAAAGTACCAGCAGAGTCTGGCTTTGTTGATGTTACTGACTTCATTGAAGACATGCTTACTAAAAGTACAGATCGCATAAACATTAAATTTAAGGCAAGTTCTTGGTACCAAGGATATTTGAATTACACAGGTCAATCAGTGTCGAATCCGGCACTGATGCCTGACTTTAATCCAAATTATATTCTTAGTAGACAACAAGAATTTACTGATTTAGCGGTGTTTTACTGTATGTATTATTATATCTGTCCACTTATTGCAGACTTTTCCGATGAGGATAATGGGTCAGCAGAAGTACAGAAAATAAAGTATTATGAGGACAAGTTCCAAGGTTTGTTTAACGAACTTATAGCACTTGCTGATTGGTACGATGCAGACGGCGATGGTACAATTGAAAATTCTGAAAAGGTCTGGACTAACCAGACTGTAAGGCGTAGCAGGCGTAGATCAACAGTAGTGAGAGTTAACTAATGTCAATTAGAACTCTTATACTACAACAATTGGCTAACACACTAGCAAACGGTGGCGTTACTTCAACTGATTATTCATTAGAAGCAAACGAACTACCATGGAATGCTAGTGGTGAGCCATTGTATGTTAAAAACATGCGTGTGGTATATGTTAGCGAGGAAGAAGAAGCAAAAGTTCAACTTTATCGCACCCTGGATCAAGGCGATGTCTACCAGACAGAAACCTTAGTCCAAGCCTTCTTAACAGAAGATGCTAAAAATATTAATGCAAATAACCCAACAGTTATAGATAACATGCTCAATGCCAAGGACATAGTTAACACAGCAAATGGATTTAATGTCCAACTTGCTGAAAGTGGCTATGAACAAGAAATTGAGGGTGATACTATAACATATACTTTCGAGTATACATTTACAACCATATAGGAGAAATACAATGGCAGTAATGAACATAACATCGGGTAACCAAGCAGTCCTAACCTTAGGTACTACAGCGGCTATGGCTGCACCTGCAGGAGCAGACGGAATGATTATTCCTTTCGTACAAGATGTAACAGTCAATGCGGCACCTGGTATCGTAAGATATTCTGTGCTAGATAGTGGCTCAAGCTCAGCATTTACAACAGTTAACGAGAACTCTGTTTCTGGTAACATGTTAGTAGACGAAGATACATTCTTCGGACTATCAGGCGCAACTAACACAGTAGCGGCTGCAGGTCTGTTAGCTACATCAATCGCTAAGACTAAGGTGCACTTCTCAGTTGCTTTCGAAGGAAGCGACAGTGGAGATCACTACATCACTGGTCAAGCATTTATTGGCGGATTAGCACCTACAGCATCAATGGATGCGGCGGTGTGGATTACACCTATAGAGCTAATCGTTGATGGCGAGATAGAAGCACTAACTGTTTAACAACCGATAAACAATATATAACTCCTCTCTATGAGGGGAGTTATATTATTATAGGACAAAGATATGAAACATAAATTCTTAAGAAATTTCGATGCAGAAGGACAATGGACTAAGCCTTCTAGAACTATTCGTATAAGTGGCGTAGAACACGACATGGACGAGTATGCAAAAGAGCATGGTATAGAACTACCTGACTCTAAGTCTAAAAAACATAAAGATATAAAGAAAGAGGTAAATACAAATGCAGATATGGGAAAACAAGACCATTCCGGAGATACTAAAATCGATGGAGAAGGAAATAGCGAAAGCTCAGAATGAACTTCGCTGTGCTGATAGAGATATCACCAAAGCACAAAACAGGATAGCATTTACAATAAGTGCTATACACAATTTAAAAGATAGAACAGATATACAGGAATAAGATATGAAATTAAGCGAACTAGCACAAAAACCAAAATTAGAAAAAATCACAATCACTAGTGAAACACTTGTAGAGAAATACGGTGATGAACTAGACTTCTTCATTTACGATAGACAACCTATCGATATATTCACAAAATTAGCAGATGTTACCGAAGGTAATGCTACCGAATACATGGTTATTCTAAAAGATTTAATCTTGAACGAAGACGGTGAACCTGTGATGAGTGAAGAAAAATCGTTACCCATTGATGTCATGACAGAAGCCATGAAGTTGATAGGCGAACACCTGGGAAAGTAACATCGCATCGTATAGATGAAAAGAGTCGTGCTACAAACACACTCTTAATGTTAGACGCAGTAGCACAACGCTATAGTTACTTACCAAGCAAGTTGTTATGCGATGCTGATTCATTTGACATAATGGTTTATGATGTCGCTGTAAGTTACGAAAAAATGATTCGTGACAGGCAAGAAGGTAAGGTAGATCACAAAATGTATAACCAGGCCGAATTAGAAGAACGATTTAGGTCAGTTAAAAATAGGTAGAACAATGTATAGAATTAAAGTCAATACTAGGGAAGTTAGAGACATGTTACATGATCTTAATGACATGCCTGATGATGTTATGAAATCTTCATTTAAGTTCTACAAGAAAGAAACACCTAAGAAATCCGGAAATGCCAGAAACAAAACAACTTTACGCGGAGACAAAATCCGCAGTGGCTATCCTTATGCTGGAAGACTAGATGAAGGATGGAGTAAACAATCGCCTGACGGTATGACGGAACCTACCATAGAATACATGGAAAAAGAAGTCGACAGACAAGTGCGTAAAATAGGTAGATAGTATGGCTAAAAGTATTGAAGTAACATTACAGTTAAATGACAGAGACTTTATACGAGGTATAAGAGTTGCACAAGCACGACTTAGAGGCTTAGGTAGGACAGCAGGTACTAGTACAAGAGCTTTTGCTACACTAGGAACTACAGCCGCAAGTAGTGTAGCGCCACTTGTAGCCGCTGGTGCTGGTTTAGGAGCACTAGGTAGTGCATTTACTAAATCAACAACATCATCACTTAACTTTGGTTCTACTATAAGCAAAGTACAACAATCAGTCCTAGATGCACATTTCGAATTTGAAGATGCAGGCGATTCTGTTAAAAACATGGGCAACAACATGTCCGAAACCACCAAGCAAGGTTCTGGACTAGCAGGCACACTTGCTAGATTTGCCGGACTAGCAGTTGGTATTGGTGCATTAGCAGTAGCATTCCAACAATTATCAAAATCAATTGGTGTATCAAAAGAATTTGAACAAATTGAAATAACACTCAGTAACTTGACAGGTAGTGCAAACAGAGGTGCTAGAGCTATGGAAGTAATTGTAGCCGCCGCAGAAAAGCTACCGTTCTCTTTTGAAGAGTTAGCTGGTGCATCACCAGTATTACTAACTGTAAGTAAGAATCTAGAAGAATTTCAACAAAATATACAATTAGCCGCAGACATTGCCGCGTCATTTGGTATTCCTTTTGAACAAGCCGCAAGTTCTTTACAAAGAGCATTCAGTGCTGGGGCATCAGCCGCAGATGTATTCAGAGAAAGAGGTGTACTAGCAGCCGCAGGATTTGAAGCCGGCGTAAGTGTTAGTATAGATGAAACAATAGCAAAATTCAGAGAATTTGGTGAAGAGATCAATGGTACCTCAGATGCATTAAACAAATCATTAGGCGGTGCCGCGTCACAAGCCGGCGATGCTTTAACTTTATTCAATAAAGCATTAGGTGATAGTATTAAGCCTGAACTAACAGCATTCTTAATGGGAATAACTAATGCATATCGACAAAACAAAGCAGACATAGATGCATTTGCTAAATCACTAGGTGAAACAGCCTTAAATGCTGTAGTTGGGTTTGCTAGAGTAATAGCAGTATTAGTAGATATAATATCACCTATTGCAGCCACATTCAGCTTTATAGCTTCAGGTGTTGTTTCACTTGCAGGCGGTATGGAAAAAGCAGTAGTAGGAATCATGGCTTATGTAGCCGCAGTTAAATTAGTAGACATATTTAACAAACGAGCGGCTATAAGTGGCGCAATACTCCAGGGGGTAACTGGTGTTGGCTTAGCTAAATTAGCCGCAGGTGCTGCCGCAGCCGGCGCCGCTATAACCGCAATGAACACAATATTCGATGATGCAGAAAAAGACACTACTGATCTAGGTGACAGCTTCTTTAGTACGCTAAATGGTTTAAATGGGTTCATTGATGATATGGTAACAGGTGGTGAAGCATTGCGTGTAGAAGCAGAAGCTATAGCACCTGCATTAGAACCATTAAATGAAATAGTAGTAGACATAGCCAAAAATGCTGGCACCACAGGCGATGCAGTTAAAACATTTGCAGATCAACTTAACGAACTTAAAGATGCAATAGAATTAGGTGCTGGCGGACTAGAAAAATATAATCTATTATTAGACACACTAAAACAATTCTTAGCAGATGGAAAAATAGGCTTAGAAGAATACGATAGATTAGTCAGAGACCTAGATGAAGCATTTATGCAAAACGAAGGTCTAAACAACTTTATCGACACACTTGCAGTAGCACAGAAATCGTTAAGTGAAGACTTAGCAAATGCATTCTTAGAAGGTAAAGATGCCGGAGATGCATTTAAATCATTCTTTAAAACACTAGTTACACAAATACTAGCAGACATACTTAGACTACAAATTATACAACCTATATTAAGTGGATTGCTTAACCCATTCGGATTTGGCTTTGGTAGTGGTGGTAGTATAACTAAATTACCTTCAGGTAATGGTGGCGGATACACAGGATCAGGTGCTAGAGCAGGTGGTGTAGACGGTAAAGGTGGATTCCCTGCTATACTACATCCTAATGAAACAGTTATAGATCATACCAGAGGACAAGGTATGGGTGCTGTTCAAAATAACGCAGTAACATACAACATCAATGCCGTAGATGCTCGTTCATTTAAAGAACTAGTAGCCAGTGACCCAGAATACTTATATAATGTCACCCAAGTTGGCATGAGGAGACAACCAAGATAATGAGCTTACAAACAATAGTAGATAACGCAACTTATGTTACAATATACAGAAAGAAGATTGCTGGACAATCAATATCAAGATCAGGTAGATTACTTACTTCTGAAGTAGTAAGTGCTGTACCATATCAGTTCACTAGTGGTATGCACAGTGGACTACAATACAGTACTAACAGAGGACTTACAGAAGACTTAAATGCATTAGATGTAACAGAAGAAGCAACAATAGACATAGGTACGACTAATACTAGCCTTGCATACATCACAGCATATCAAGGAGATAGTACAGGTATAGGTAGTCTATTATGTGTATCAGCAACTGGTTCAACACTAACAATAAATGCTGGTAGTTCAGGTAGTGGAACATTCTTATTCAAGAAAGGTGATTACATACAACCTGCAGGTGTATATAGATACCCATATCAAGTAACTGCAGATGTGGTTCACACTACTTCCAGTAGTGTTGATATACCACTTAGTAGACCATTTATTCCACAAGACTCATATTCACTAAGTGGCCAACTGCTCACAGTGGGATCAGCAGTTACATGGAAAGTTAAAATGGTAAACAAGCCTAAGTATTCAGTTATACCAGGTGATATACTACAATTTGACGATGATTTCGAATTCTTAGAGTTCATTAGAAAAGAGGACGGTTAATGGCTACCACAATCACAGAAGTTGAAGCAAATAACATTAAACAATGTTTGCTTATTCAACTACAAATAGATACAACTACATACTATATCTCTAATAGTTGGAAAACAATCACATACGATGGAAATGACTACACAGAACTAGGAGCATTCTTAGGTGTAGGTGAGTTCCAAGAGGATATTAAGACAACTAACGGTGATTTAAGCATGGTTTTAACAGGAATACCTGCGGGTAATGTGCAAACAGTCCTGCAAAACCCTGTTAAAGGTGGTGCTGTAACTATATTTAGAGCATTCTTTGACGATAACTATGCAGTTACTAATGTATATCCGCGATATAAAGGTGTTATTACTAACTATGCTATATCAGAGAGTGTAAATCTAGAAGATGGCGACATCACAAACAGCGTATCAATCAGTGTAGCAAGTATAAACACTATATTAGAGAACAGAATAGCAGGTCAGAGAACAGCACCAACAGACAGAGAACAATTCTTCCCAGGTGATACTACTTTTGCTAGAGTACCAGTGATAAATGGAACA